>MDSV01056514.1_pt1 | contig 29801 bp, 25 predicted proteins | sample 810851 | NCBI WGS metagenome assembly MDSV01 (sample SAMN05326640, study PRJNA326480) | marine metagenome | isolation source: seawater | place: Atlantic Ocean: North East | collected 2012 | reverse complement strand
AATAAGGAATTTATGAGATATAAAAAATATGTTTTTATCTACTTACGAGAACAGAATAGACAAAAAGGGAAGGGTGTCAGTGCCAGCAAACTTTAGATCTCATCTTTCGAACTTAGGCTATAATGGAGTAATTTGTTATCCATCTTTTAATAATCAATCAATTGAAGCTTGCTCTCAAGATCGAATTGAAAAAATTTCAAATAGTATAGATTCTCTAAATCCTTTTGAGGAAAAAAGAGATTTTTTTGCAACATCAATCTTATCTGAAAGTATAAATTTACAATTTGATAGTGAAGGTAGAATTTCACTTCCATCAAAATTATTAAAACATGCAAAAATAAAAAATAACATGTTATTTGTTGGTCAAGGTCCAACATTTCAAATATGGGAACCATCAGCATTTGAGAAATTTAAGGTGAATGCAAGAAAAAAAGCTAATTTAAATAGAGCAAACCTTAAATGGGAAAAACATTTTAATAACAATAAGGGGGAATAAAAATGACAATTAACTTTAAATCACCAGAAATTAAAGAGTTACAACCAAGATTACTAGTTTTAGGAGTTGGAGGAGCCGGTGGAAATGCAATAAATGAAATGATCGATGCTCAATTACAAGGAGTAGAATTCGTTGCAGTTAATACAGATGCTCAAGATTTGAAACATAGCAAAGCAAAGGCAAAGATTCAAATTGGAATGAATTTAACGAAAGGACTTGGAGCGGGTGCAAAACTTGATATTGGGCAAGCATCTGCCGACGAGTCTTTAAATGAAATTGTCAATATTTTACAAGGTGCAAATATGGTTTTTATTGCAGCAGGAATGGGTGGAGGAACCGGTACTGGAGCAGCACATGTAATAGCAAGAGCAGCAAAAGAATTAAATATTTTAACTGTTGGAGTTGTAACATTGCCTTTCTTATACGAAGGTCCCTCAAGAATGAGAAGAGCTCAGCAAGGTCTAGAAGAACTTAGAAAACATGTTGATACAATAATAGTAATACCAAATCAAAATTTATTTAAAATAGCAAATGAACAAACTACATTTAAAGAGTCTTTTAATCTTTCAAATAATGTTTTAATGCATGGAGTTCAAAGTGTGACAGATTTAATGGTTAGGCCAGGCATAATTAATCTAGATTTTGCTGATGTAGAAACTGTGATGGCCTCAATGGGAAAAGCTATGATGGGTACTGGAGAAGCAGAAGGAGAAGGTAGAGCAATGAAAGCTGCAGAAATGGCAATTAGTAACCCGTTGATTGATGATTATACTTTAAAAGGTGCAAAAGGATTACTAGTAAATATTACTGGAGGTGAAGATCTTAAACTTTTTGAAGTTGATGAAGTTGTTAATAAAATAAGAGCAGAAGTAGATGTTGAAGCTGAAGTAATCATAGGAGCTATAACAGATTCAGCGCTTGAAGGTAAAATTAGAGTTTCAATTGTTGCGACTGCTCTTGATGGACAACAACCAGAGTCTAAATCTGTAATTAATATGGTTCACAGAATTCAAAATAGAAACCCTGGATATACTGATTTTGGGAATAATGGTTCTGCTCAATCATTTAATTTTTCAAATACAATGTCTAACCCAGTTTCAAATGGTGCAAATGCATTAAAACTTGAAAATGAGGTTGTTGAAGACTCACATTCATCAATTTCATCATCTGATTTAAATAATGAAACCTCATCAGATGTAGAGGAATTAGAGTCTAAAATGATCTCAGAAAATATTGTTCAAGATGACTCGATAAATAATAAAGAACAATCTTTTACTGAAGAAGCAATTGAAACATCTGAAAAATCTTTAGAAGATCAACCCTCAAACGGTTTAGAGAACTTTGGAATAGAAGAAGAAACCCCAGAACTTTTTAACTCTGATAATGAAAGCCCATTAGAAGAGTTCAATTCTGATGAAAAAAATGACGTAGAAGAAGATGATTTAGAAATTCCAGCATTTTTGAGAAGACAAAAGAATTAATGGTCTTTAAAAAAATAAATGAAAGCCACCATAATACCGGATCCAAAGAAACACTATCCGGTATTGCTAAAAGAACTAATTAGCATTATTTCCCCTCATTATGGTGGCACATTTATTGACTGCACATTTGGTCAAGGTGGATACACAAAAAAATTATTAGACTTTCCGAAAACAAAAGTAATAGGTTTAGACAGAGACTCTGAAAGTTTAAAAAAAGCTAAAGAGATTCAGGGTAAATTTAAAGGTAGATTTATATTTAAGAATATTAAATTTAGTCAACTTAAAAATTTGAAATTAAAGAAAGAAAATATAAGAGGTATAATTTTTGATTTAGGATATTCATATACTCAAATTAAAGATCCAAATAAAGGCCTTTCTTTTGATTCAGTTGGTGAGCTTAATATGAGGATGGGTATTAATAATTTTTCAGCAAATGAAGTAATAAACAATCTAAACGAAGATGAATTAGAAAAAATATTTAGATATTTTGGAGATGAAAAAGAAAGTAAAAGGATTGCATATAGCATTGTAAGAGATAGAAAAAAAATAAAAATTAGTACTAAAGAATTAGTTAGAATCATAGAGTCGTCAAAAAAAATAAAAAATTATAAAATACATTCTGCAACAAAAGTTTTTCAAGCATTAAGAATATTTGTAAATAAAGAAATTAGTGAATTAATTTATGGACTTATTAATGCAACAAAAATTATTAATAAAGATGGTATTTTGGCTGTAGTTACTTTTCATTCTTTAGAGGATAAAATTGTTAAGTATTTTTTTAGAAGTTTATCTGAAAATAAAAGTGTATCTAGATATTTACCTAAAAAAGAAGAAAAGGTAAATTTATTAAAATTAATAAAAAAAAAACCTATACTTCCATCGATAAAAGAAATTAATGAAAATCCACCTTCGAGGTCAGCAAAATTAAGATATGCTAAAAAAAATGAAGAATTCTATAATTTTGAAAATGATATTTTAGATAAATTTAAACATTTAATTGATATTGAAAACTACTCTGAAAAATTATGAAAAAGTTATTTTTGATTACTGTAATTTTATTACTTATTATAGTAACCACGATAACAAAAAACTCTACAAAAAAAATAGAGAATAAAATTTTTAATGTAAAAGAAAATATAAATGCTTTAAAAGATAAATATGAATTTGTCCTTTTAGAATATAATTTTTTAAGCTCTCCTGAAAAATTACTAGAATATCAGTCTAGATATTTTGAAAAAAATTTAATTCCTATAGATGTTAATAAGATTAAAGAAATAAATATTAAAAATAATAAGTTTATAATTAGAGATTTTACAATAGATAAAAGTAATGATCAATAGTAATGACGAGAGGTTAACTTTAGAAAATTACGATAATCAATTTTTATATAAAAAAGATAAATCTAATTTAAACATTACATTTAATAGAATTGCATTTATTTTTTTTGTATTTTTGATTATAAGTTTTATTTATTCTATCAAAGTATTTTATCTAAGTTCTTTAAATTCTAAAATTAAAATAGAAAAGTTGATAACTTTAAAGAAAAATTATAGAGCTGATATTTTAGATAATAATGGAAATTTTTTGGCAAAAACATTACCTACAACTGATATAGGAATTAATCCAAATCTTATAATTGATAAAAAAAAACTTTTAATAAATTTAAGATTAATTTTTTCAGATAAAGATTTTGTTATAATAAACAAAAAAATTGATAAAAAAAAATTTTTTTATTTAGAAAAAAAAATAAGCCAAGAAAAATATAAACAACTTAGAATGTTGGGTGATAAATCAATAATTTTTGAAGAGAAACTATCTAGGATATATACTCACAAAAATCTTTTTAGTCATATTATTGGTCAAATTGATAATGATAATAATGGAATATCTGGAATTGAAAATTTTTTTGATCAAGATTTAAAAACAAGAAAAAAACCTTTAGAATTAACAGTAGATACAAACATTCAATATTTAATAAGAGAAGAACTTTTAAAGTATCAAGAAATTTTTAATAGTATAGGAAGTTCTTCTATTCTTATGAATGTAGACAATGGAAATATACTTTCAATGATTTCACTTCCAGACTTTAACCTTAATAAAAGACAGAATATTGAAGATAAGAACTACATTAATAGAAATACTAAAGGTGTTTATGAGCTTGGATCTGTTTTTAAAACTTTTACGGTTGCAGCTGGGTTTCACGAGGGGGTTGTTGAGCCAGATACAGAATATTTAAATTTGGAAAAAAAACTTAAATGTGGGAAGTTTGTGATACGTGAGTATAGTGACAAAACACCAACAGACCTTACTGTTGAAGAGATATTGATAAGGTCTGGGAATATCGGATCAGTTAGAATTGGACAAAAATTAGGTATAGAAAAATTTAGAGCATTTTTACAAAATATTGGAGTGATAAATAAAATAGACTTTGACATTGAAGAAGTGGGCACACCTATTCCATTTAATTGGGGGAAGTGTAAATTAGCAACTGCATCATATGGACATGGCATTACAACAACACCCTTACAACTAGCAAAAGGATATTCAATAATAGTAAATGGTGGTTTTGATATTAAGCCAACATTAATTAAAAAGGATATAAAAAATAATTTAAAAAAAAGAAAAATACTAAATGAAGGTGTTTCAAATAAAATAAATATAATATTGAGAAAAATTGTAACTAATAAAGAGGGAACCGCAAGCCAAGCAAATGTATTGGGTTATGAGATTGGTGGAAAAACTGGAACAGCAGAGAAAGCAGTTAAGGGTGGCTATTCAAAAAACAAAATAAATACTTTTATAGGTATCTTTCCAATCTCAAAACCTAAATATGTTTTGCTAGTTTTATTGGATGAACCAAAAATAAATGATGAATATATTTATCACTATAGAGATGGCTCAGGATTTAAACTTAAAGGCAGCCCTAGAAATACTGCTGGTTGGACTTCAGTTGAAGTAGCAGGTAAAATTATAGAAAAAATTGGGCCTATTTTAGCCACAAAATATAGAGAAGTTAATTAATCTCATGTTAATTGGTAATTATTTTAAAAAAGTTAATTTAAAAAATAAAAATCATTATTTTTCTGGTTTATGTTTTAATGATCAGCTTTGCAAAAAAGATAATATTTTTTTTGCTATAAGAGGTAATAAAACAAATGGCAATAAATTTATTCAAAGTGCAATTAAAAAAGGTGCAAAAACCATAGTTTCAAATAAAAATTTTCAAGGAATAAAAGATAATATACTTTATATTAAATCTTTAAATGTCAGGAAATCTCTAGCAGAAGTTTCTTTTAGTATTTGTAGATTTAAACCTAATAATTTAATTGCTGTTACAGGTACAAATGGAAAATCTTCAATTGCAGATTTTTATTTTCAAATATTAAATCTGAATAAAAAAAAGGTAGCCTCTATTGGAACACTTGGAGTTCAAACTGCTTTAGGTAAAAAAAAAGTTTCAAATACTACATTAGATCCAATTTTACTTTGTAACCATTTAAAAAATTTAAAAAAACAAAAAATAGAAAATGTAATAATGGAAGCATCAAGTCATGGATTGCATCAAAATAGATTAAATGGATTAGATTTTAAAACAGGTATATTTACAAACTTATCACATGATCATCTTGACTATCACAAAGATTTTTCAAATTATTTAGAATCTAAGCTTTATTTATTTAAAAAATTACTTAAAAAAAATTCTAATATTATTACTGATAATTCAATTCCAGAGTATAAAAAAATTAGAAACATAAGTTTAAAACGTAAATTAAAAATAAATACAATAAGTAACGATGAAGGTACTCTCAAAATAATTTCACATAAATATTTAGATGAAAAACAACTAGTCAAAATTAAATATAAAGGTTATCTTTATAGTTTTGAAACAAAATTAATAGGAAAAATTCAAATAAAAAATGTATTAATGGCAATGATTGCTGCTGAAAAAAGTAATCTTAATTTTAAAAAAATAGTAAATACAATAAGTAAAATTAATCCAGTAAATGGAAGATTAGAAAAAGTTGGAAGTATTAGTAATAAATCGTCTGTAATTTTAGATTATGCTCACACACCCGATGCACTTAAAACATGCTTACAAAATTTAAAAGAACAATTTAAAGATAAAAAAGTTTCTATAGTTTTTGGATGTGGAGGTGACAGAGATCAATCTAAGAGACCGATAATGGGTAGAATTGTTAATTATTATTGTGACAAGATATATTTAACAGACGATAATTCTAGAAATGAAAACTCAAAAAAAATAAGATCACAAATTAAAAAATCGATAAATACTTCAAAACTTTATGAAATACCTAATAGATTAAATGCTATTAAAAAAGCGGTGCTAAGTTTAAATACGGGAGATATTTTAGTTGTAGCTGGAAAAGGACATGAAAATATCCAAGATTACGGAAAAACTAAAAAAATATTTTCTGATAAAAAAGTTATTTTAAAATATATAAAAAAGAAAAACAAAAATTTGTCTAAAAATTTAAAGATTAATATTTTAAAGGAATTAAGTAGACAAAATAATTTTCCCATAAAAACAAAAATTAAAAATGCTTCAATTAATTCGAGAGATATAAAAAAAAATGATATTTTTTTCGCTATAAAAGGTACAAATAAAGATGGAAACTTGTTTGTAAAAGAAGCTTTTAATAGAGGTGCATCACTAGCAATAGTTAGTAAATTTAATAAATTAAGAAAAATTTCAAAACAAATTAAAGTTAAAAATACACTAAAGTTTTTAACTGATGCCTCTTCAATTTTAAGAGAAAATTCTTTGTGCAAAATAATAGCAATTACAGGTAGTTGTGGAAAAACATCTTTGAAAGAACTAATTGCAAATACACTTAAGAAAATTAGTAAAGTTACTTATTCACCAAAATCATATAATAATAGATTTGGTGTTCCATTAAGTCTATTTAATTTAAAAGAAAAAGATGATTTTGGCATTTTTGAAATTGGTATGGATAAAAAGGGTGAAATTGATTCATTATCAAAAATTGTAAAACCTGATGTAGGAGTTATTACTAATATCTCTTATGCACATGCAAAAAATTTTAAAAATATTAATCAAATTGCCTTGGCAAAATCAGAAATTATTAATAATATTAAAAATGATGGTGCAATAGTTTTAAATGCAGATGATAAATTTTTTAATTTTCATAAAAAAATAGCATTAAAAAATAATCTTAAAATTTTTTCATTTAGTATAAAAAAAAAAAGCATCTGATATAAAGTTAGATTCAATTATAAAACAAGGTAAAAAATATAAAATACTTATTATTAAAGATAGGAAAAAACTTTGTTTTTACTCTTCTTCAAATTTTGAAAGTCATATAAAAAATTTATTAGCTTCTCTAACAGTTATTAGTATCTTTAAAGATATTAAGAAATTAGAAAAAAATATTTTCTATAATCATAAATTACCAAAAGGAAGGGGTGATATATCAAAAATAAAAATTAATAAAAAAAACATATATCTGATTGACGAAAGTTATAATTCAAATCCTATGTCTTTAAAGTCTGCAATAAAAAATTTTGATATGATTAAAATAAATAAATCTAAAAAACATTTAATAATTGGAGATATGCTTGAATTAGGCAAATATTCTAAAAAATTGCATTCAATAATTGGCAACTATATTAATAAAACTTCAATCGACTATGTTAACGTTATTGGTAAGTATATTAAAGAAACTTATAAAAATATTGATAAAAATAAAAAAGGACTTATCTTAAAAAATAATTCTCAAATGATTAATTTGATAAAAAATAATATAAATAATAATGATTATCTGATGATTAAAGGTTCAAATTCTACAAAATTACATGAACTGGCTAATGTTTTAAAAAGTGGAAAAATTAATGCTTTATAGTTTAATTTTAAATTTTGTTGATCAATACTCATTTCTTAATGTTTTTAAGTATCTTACTTTTAGAACAGGTTTAGCTATGTTTACGTCTATGGTTGTTGTTTTATTAATAGGAATACCTTTTATAAAATTTTTTTCTATTAAACAAATTATAGATCCAATAAGAGCAGACGGACCAACAGATCATGTATTAAAAAAGATAGGTACTCCAACTATGGGTGGTGTTTTAATACTTTTAGGATTATTTTCCGGTATTCTTTTGTGGGGAGATTTATCAAGTAGATATATTTGGTTTTTACTTTTTATAGTTTCATCGTATGGCATTTTAGGAGCTTATGATGATTACAAAAAAATAAAATTTAAAAACTCATCGGGAATTTCTTTTAAATTTAAAATTATTTCTCAGATTATAATAGCGATAATTGGTATAATTTTTTTGAGATATTTTTATAATTATGAAGAATTAACAAACTTATATTTTCCATTCTTTAAAGATTTAATAATAAACCTTGGATGGTTTTTTATACCATTTTCAGTATTTATAATTGTAGGTTCTTCAAATGCAGTAAATTTAACAGACGGACTAGATGGATTAGCGACCGTGCCAGTTATATTGGTAGCAAGTTGTTTTGGGTTTATTAGTTACGTTACAGGAAATATCGTTTTTTCAAATTATTTACAAATACCCTATATATATGGTGTTGGTGAAGTATCAGTATTTTGTGGCTCAATTATAGGAGCTTGTCTTGGTTTTTTATGGTTTAACGCTCCACCCGCAAAAATTTTTATGGGTGATACTGGATCTTTAGCACTTGGTGGATCTCTGGGAGCTATTGGGATAATTACTAAACACGAAATAGTTTTAGCTATTACAGGAGGATTGTTTGTACTTGAAGCAACTTCAGTAATAGTTCAAGTTATTTCATACAAGCTGACAGGAAGAAGAGTTTTTAAGATGGCACCAATTCATCACCATTTTGAAAAAAAAGGTTGGCCAGAGTCGACAGTAGTTATTAGATTTTGGATTATTTCTATAATTTTAGCAATGATTGGACTGGCAACATTAAAATTAAGATAATGATCAAAAATGAAAATATTTTTTTAAAAAAAAAAATTCTAATTTATGGACTTGGTAAGAGTGGTTTATCTACATATCATTACTTAAAAAAAAAAAACTTTGTTTATTTATTTGATGATAAAAAAAAATTAATAATAGATGTAGGTATAAAAAAAAAATTAATTAAACTAAATAAAATTAAGTTAGAAGAATTTGATCATATAATAGTTAGTCCAGGAATAGATGTTAAAAAATGTAAACTTAAAGAATATTTAAAAAAAAATTTTAATAAAATTAATACAGATTTAGATATTTTTTATAGCTCATACAAACATAACAAAAATATAGCTATTACAGGTACAAATGGTAAATCCACAACTGTTAAAATTATATATGACGTATTAAGAGATCAAAAATTTGATGTTCGTTTGGTAGGCAATATTGGAAATCCAATTTTATTAGAAAAAAAAATCACAAAAAATACTATTTTTGTAATAGAAGTATCATCATATCAATTAGAATATAGTAAATTATTTAAGGCACATTTTGGAGCTATATTAAATATTGCACTAGATCATTTAGAAAGACATGGAAAATTACAGAATTATATTAATGCAAAATTTAAAATAATTAAAAATCAATCAAGTAAAGATATAGCTTTTTTAAATACGAAAAATTTATATATTAAAAAAGAGATTAAAAAAAATAAAATTTTTTCAAAAATAATTAGAATTAATAAAAATATTGATTTAAATATTTTAAATAAAATTGACAACCCTTACTTCTATAGAGATGGTAATAGAGAAAATTTATCATTTGTATTTGAAATATTAAAAAAATTTGATATTAAAAAAAAACAATTTTATAAAACTTTAAAAAATTTTAATGCTTTAAAATATAGACAAGAAATAATTTATAAATCAAAAAAGTTAACTATAATAAATGACTCTAAATCAACAAGCTATTCATCTTCAATAAGTATACTTAAATCATTATCAAATGTTTATTGGATTGTTGGAGGACTAGCAAAGAAAGGAGATACATTTTTATTATCAAAAAAATATTGTAAAACATTTAAGGCTTATATCTTTGGAAAAAATAAAAACCTTTTTAATAAGCAATTAAAGAATAAGATGAATTGTCAAAACTTTAAAGATCTACCTAGTTTAATTAAAAAAATTCTATTAGATATAAAGAATGATAATAATACAAGACATAAAACTATTATCTTTAGTCCTGCAGCAGCTTCATTTGATTCTTTTAAAAATTTTGAAGATAGAGGCAGTAGGTTTAATGAACTAATCAGAATTTTAAAATTTAAAAACTAATTTATGCAAAATAAAATTTTTAAATATAAATTTTTTTATGATCGATGGAAAAATATAGATAAGTCTATTTTTTTTATAATTATATTATTATTTTCTCTAGGGTTATTTTTTTCTTTAGTATCTACTTCTTTGATAGCTTCTGATAAATTAAATACTAATAGTTATTATTTTTTTTTTAAGCATTTTTTTTATATTAGTATTGGATTTTTCTTCATTATATTTTTTTCAATGCTTAAAGAAGAGTCTTTGTTTAAAATTTCACTAATATTATTTTTAATTTGTTCAATTTTTCTTTTATTAGTCCCTTTTATTGGTGTTGAAATTAAAGGATCTAAAAGATGGTTGGATTTTTTATTTTTTCCAAGATTTCAACCCATAGAAATTTTAAAGCCTTTTACTATTGTATTTCTAGCTACCATTTTGTGTTCCGAAAAGAATGATAAATTATATTATAAATATTTTTTAAGTTTCTTAGCTATTTTACCGATTATATATCTTTTGATAACTCAGCCAGATATAGGACAAACATTTTTAATATTTATGACTTGGCTAAGTTTGATTTTTATATCAGGCATTAATCTATTAATTTTTTTCTTATTTTTTAGTATAATATTATTAGGATTATTATATCTAATAATCTTTTTTGAAAAATTCAATTATATTTTGATAAGGTTAAAATCATTTATTGATCCATATTCAGGAAACAATTATCAATCAGAAAAAGCCTCTGAAGCAATCATAAATGGTGGTTTTTTTGGAAAAGGTATAGGTGAAGGGGTTTTAAAAAATAGAGTTCCAGAAGCACACACAGATTATATAGTTTCAGTTATATCAGAAGAATTTGGTGCAATAATAATTATTGTATTAATGTTGATATTTTTATTTTTTGCATATCAAGTATTTAAAAAATTATATTATGAAAAAAATAATAAAATTAGATTAATTTTAGTAGGGTCAATTTCTTTAATATTACTTCAAACTTTAATACACATTGGGGTTAATATAAGACTTTTTCCTACGACAGGAATGACTTTGCCTTATCTAAGTTATGGTGGTTCTTCTATAGTTGGTACATCAATTCTATCTGGTATTATTTTAAATCTCACTAAACGAAAAATTTATTAATATGAAAAAAAAAATTTTAATTAGTACAGGAGGATCTGGAGGACATGTAGTCCCAGCAATAATATTTTATGAGCACCTAAAAAAAGATTTTGAAGTTACCATCACTTCTGACAAAAGAGGCATTAAGTTTTTAGATGAGTCTAAATATAATGTGAAAATTATTAATACTCCAAAATTAACAAATAATTTATTCATATTACCATTTAAGATATTAATAATAGTTTTTTTGACTATAAAATCTCTTTTTTTTTTAAGAAGTAAACAAATTAAAATAGTGATAACAACAGGAGGGTACATGTCATTACCTTTATGTATAGCTTCTAAAATTCTTAATATTAAATTATTTTTATTTGAACCAAATATGGTTTTAGGAAGAGCAAATAGAATATTTGTAAAATTTTGTAAAAAAATTTTTTGCTATTCAAATGAAGTCCAAAAGTTTCCAAATAGTTTTAAAAATAAAATTTCGATTATAAAAACATTGTTAAGAAAAGAGTTTTATTTAACAAAACCAAGTCTTGATTTTAAAGATAGAATTAATTTATTAATAATTGGCGGCAGTCAAGGTGCAACACTTTTTGATACAGCAATTAATGACTCAATAATAAATGTTTCTAAAAAATATAAATTAAAAATTTTTCAACAAGCTAACTTTAAAAATCGTGAAAATTTAGAAAATTTTTACTTAAAACATAATATTGAAAATGAGTTATTTGATTTTAATGAAAATATTTCAAGTGTTATAAGTCTCTCAAATATATGTATAACTAGAGCAGGAGCCTCAACATTAGCTGAGTTAACATTTTTAAATTTGCCATATATTGCTATACCGCTACCATCAGCCAAAGATAAACATCAATATGAAAATGCCTATTTTTATCAAAAAAAAGGATGTAATTGGATATTAAATCAGAGTGAACTTAATGAGAAGATTTTGACCAATAAATTATTAAATATCATTGAGAACAAAGACGAATACTTTGATATAAAAAAAAATATGAGAAATATCAGTTATCAAAATACATGGAATGATATAAATCAAAAAATTATAAAAGTAATAAATGAAAATTGAATTAGCTAAAACCGAAATTATCCACTTTATTGGAATTGGTGGAATTGGTATGAGCGGACTTGCTCTTATAATGAAAGGAATGGGATTTAATGTTCAGGGTAGTGATATTAAAACTAATAAGAATATTGATAGATTAAAGAAAAACAAGATTAAAGTTTCGACAGAACATAAAAAAAAAAATATAAAAAAAGCAACAATTTTAGTTATCTCTTCTGCAATAAAAAAAAATAATTCAGAATTAATTGAGGCTAAAAAAAAACAATTACCAATTTATAAAAGAGGAGAAATGTTAGCTCATATAGTGTCTTTAACAAAAAACATTGTTGTAACTGGCTCACATGGAAAAACCACAACTACTTCATTGATTGCTTCAATATTTTCTAAAACAAAATTGGATCCTACAATAATTAATGGAGGAGTTCTTAATTCATTAAAAAATTCTGCCAAATTGGGAAAAAGCGATTGGAGTATTTTGGAAGCAGACGAGTCAGATGGTAGTTTTGTACATGTCCCTCCCACATATTCTATAATAACCAATATCGATAGAGAACATATGGATTATTATAAATCAATTGATGAATTAAAAAACTTATTTTTAAAATTCGTTAACAAAGTTCCTTCTTTTGGAAAGTCATTTATTTGTATCGATGACAAAAATAATTTTGAATTATTAAAAAAAGTCAAAATTAAGAATTATTATACCTATGGAACTAACTCAAAATCACAATTTTATATAAACAATATAAAACAATCGAAAGAATTTTCAGAGTTTGACCTATCAATTAAACTACCAGGAAAAAAAAATATATTGATCAAAAAAATAAAAATTCCACTTCTAGGAATTCATAATATTAGAAATTCAACTGCAGCTGTAGCTGTTAGTTCAACTATTGGAATATCAAATAAAATTATAAAACAGGGCTTAAAAGAATATAAAGGAGTGCAAAGAAGATTTAACAAAATTTTTACTTATCGTGAAGCAAATTTTTATGACGACTATGCTCATCATCCAACAGAAATTAAAGAAGTATTGAATGGTGTAAGAACAGCTTACAAAGATAGTAAAATAATATGTGTATTTCAACCTCATCGAATATCAAGATTAAAAGATCTAAAAAAAGAATTTAGTCAATCCTTTAAAAAAGCTGACTCTGTAATTTTGTGCCCAGTATATTTGGCAGGTGAGAAATTAAAATTAGGATTCAAGTATAATAACTTTGCTAAAGATATAATTAAAAATTCTAAGGTTAAAGTTTACTTAATTGACGACCAGTATCAATTGGCAAAATTTGTAAAAAGCAATATATATGGTAAACAAATAATAATTGGGATGGGCGCAGGTTCAATTTCAAATTGGATGAGAGAATTGCCAAAATTAATATAATGTTAATTGATGAAATAAAAATATTTTCTAATGAAGTTAAAAGCAAGATAAACTTTGATTATGATTTGAAAAAAAGTAATTGGTTTAATATTGGTGGAAAAACAAAAGTTTTTTTTAAGCCAGAGTCACTCTCAGATTTAATTGCTTTTTTAAAAAAATTTGGCACAAATAATAAAATTTTTATTTTAGGAGCTGGTTCAAATACACTTATTAATGATGGTATTTTTGATGGTATTGTTATTAAATTAGGAAAAAATTTTACTAATACTTCATTATTACCTAACGGTATTATTGTTGCCGGTAGTGCTTGTAGTGATAAAAAATTGTCTGAATTTGCTTCGGATAATGAAATTAGTGGGCTTGAATTTTTATCTTGCATACCAGGTACGGTTGGAGGTGGCTTAAGAATGAACGCAGGCTGTTTTAAAAGAGAATTTAAAGATATATTAGTCTCTGTTCAGGCTATAGATAGATCAGGGAAAGTAATCACAATACCTGCAAATAATATTTTATTTGAATATAGAAATAATAGTTTGTCGGAAGATTTAATATTTTTAAGCGCGTCTTTTAAAGGGGAAAAAAAAGCTAAGTATAAAATTGAAGAAAAAATGAAAGAATTTAAAAATAATAAAGAAAAAGCCCAACCTACAAAAATTAAAACAAGTGGAAGCACCTTTAAAAACCCAATAGATCAGACAAAAAAAAAAGTTTGGGAATTAATAAGAGAGTCGGTACCAATAGATACTAGTTTTGGGGATGCTCATATTTCTAAAAAACATTCTAATTTTTTTGTAAATAAAAATAATGCAAGCTTTAAGGATATGAAAAAATTAATAGAATTTGTTACTGACAGAGTAGAAGAAAAAACAGGTGTAAAGTTAGAAAAAGAAATAAAAATATTAGAATAATTATGAAAAAAAATATTTTAATTATTAGTGGTGGTATTTCAAAGGAAAGATTAATAAGCCTAGAAACAGCTAAAGCTGTCTATAAAGAATTAAAAAAAAATAATTACAATGTTGTCTTATGTGAACCAGATAATAATTTGAAAGATAAAATAAAATTATTTAAACCAAATGTTGTATTTAACGCATTACACGGACAATTTGGTGAAGATGGATATATTCAAGCTATATTAGAGACTCTAAAAGTAAAATATACTCATTCAGGCGTTGTAGCTTCTTCGATAGCCATGGATAAAGTTTTATCTAAAAAAATTTATATTAAAAACAAAATACTTACCCCAAAATATCTAAAATTTAAATTTGATAACAATTTGATAAATAAAAAATTAATTAATAAAATAGAAAAGAGATTTAACTTTCCTGTTGTGGTCAAACCTATTAATGAGGGATCTAGTGTTAATGTTTTTATTTGTAATAAAAAAAATTTTATCAAAAATTTAAAAAGATTATCATTTTATAAAGATGTTTTAATTGAAAAGTTTATTCCTGGAAGAGAAATACAAGTAGCTATATTAGGTAAAAAAAAATTGGGGGCAATAGAATTAGTACCTAAAAGAAAGTTTTATGATTATGAGGCAAAATATAATGCTAAAGCAAAAACAGAACATATAATTCCAGTTGACCTAAGTAAAAAAAACCTTGATAAGGTTTTACAAATTGCTCAGAAGGCACATAACATAATTGGATGTAAAGGTGTAACAAGATCTGATTTTAAATTTCATAAAAATAAATTTTATTTATTAGAGACAAATACTCAGCCAGGAATGACGAGACTTTCACTAGTACCAGAAATTGCAGCTTATAATGGTATAAGTTTTATTGATCTAATTAAATGGATATTAAAAGATGCATCAAGAAATAGATAAAAAAAATAAGATATTTTTTTATATTTTTTTATTTGTTTTGTTAACTTCTATAAATAATAATTCATTTTTAAAAAAAGTTAATTCTTTATTAAAAATCAGTAATATTGAAATAAGAGGCTTATCAGAAAGTGAAAATCATCTGCTATCTAAGGAATTTAAATTATTATTATTACAAAACATTTTTTTAGTTGATGACGAAAGTTTTAAAAAAATTTTAAATGAAAATAATTTAATACAGTCATTTAATATAAAAAAAAATTACCCTAATTCAATTTTAATTGATATTAAAAAAACTAGTTTCTTAGCATTAACAAATGTAAATAATAAAAAATATATTATTGCATCCAATGGAAGGTTGATAAAATATGAAAATATTAAAGAAATAAAAAAAAAATTACCCTATGTATTTGGAAAAATAGATTATTCTAATTTCATTATTTTAAAGAAAATAATTGATAAATCAAATTTCGACTATGAAAATATTCATTCATTATATTATTTTCCTAATAAACGTTGGAACATAAAAACAAATAATAATATTATTATTAAGCTATCTGATGGTAATATTCTAAGTTCATTAAACATTGCTAAAAAAATAATTGATGATGAAAACTTTAAAAATAAAATGATTATAGATTTAAGAATTTCAAATCAAATAATTACATCAAATGAATAAAAAAAATTTTGATATTTATGTAGATCTTGGAGCATCAAAAATTAGAGCTGCTGTTTTTGAAAAAAATGAAAATAATCAAATTTTTTTTTTAGAGAATAATTGTTTAACTTCTTTAAAAACTGATCGAATAGATTTATCTAATACAGATAAAGTTTTAGAAAAAACTATATTAGAAATAGAAAAAAAAACTGGAGAATATCTAAATAATATTAATTTAATGCTAGATAGCCCAGATGTACTTTCAATATCTTTATCTGTGTCAAAAAAAAATGAAAAAAATTTTTTAAAAAAAGAAGATGTTGAATATTTAATTCAAGATGCAAAACAACAAATTTTAAATGGATATAAAGATAAAGATATAATCCATATAATTATTAATAATTATAAAATAAATAATATTGATTATGATTATTTACCATTAAATGAAAAATGTAATAAGTTTTCAATTGATGTTCTTTTTATTTGTTTTCCTAAAATATTAATAGAAAAGCTTGAAATATTATTTAGCAAGCATCAAATTTTTATCGATAATTTTATATGCACTAGTTATGCCAAGTCTTTTACATATAAAGAACATTTTAGTGAATTTAGACAAATTGTGTTTCTCGATATTGGTTATGAAAAAACATCTGTGATATTTTATGAAAAAGAAAAAATTAAATTTTATGATGTATTTTCAATTGGTGGACATCATATATCTAAAGATATTTCAAAAGTTTTAAATTTAAGTATTGATCTTTCTGAAAAAATTAAATTAAATTTAAATAAAGATATAATTTTTTCTGATAACGAAAAAAATACAGAAATCTTTAAAAAAGAGTTTCTAGACGAAATTAAAGAAAAAGATATTTCTGTTGATTTGATTAAAAAAATTATTTTTGCAAGAATTGAAGAAACTTTAAATTTAAGTTTTAAAACGATTAAACAAAATCAATCCACTGAGTTGAATAATCAGTTAAAAATTATTTTAATTGGTCAAGGATCAAAAATCTTAGATAATAAATATATAGACATTAAAGAAACAACACCCTTAAACGATGAAATAGATTTTTATGAAGAATCAACGTCCAATATTTGTCAGTCAGGTCTTAAATTATTGAATGGAGTGAATAAACAAGAAGTTGTAATTGTTCCAAAAAAGTCAGAAAAAAAAGGAATTTTTGAAAAATTATTCTATTTCTTTAAATAAAATCTGTATTTTTCTGAAATATTTGTTGTTTTCTTAAATTTCTTTAAAACTTATATAAAGTTTGTGTGTCAGTCCTTAATCAAAAAACATTAAAAAAATCTTTTAGTATTAAAGGCGTTGGTTTGCATAGTGGAAAGTTAGTAAAAATGCAAATTTATCCATCTGAACCTAATACAGGAATAGTCTTTAAAAGAACAGATCTATCAAAAAATAATTATGTAATTCCAAATGTATTTAATGTAAGTAACGCAATGTTATGTACGACTATTTCAAATGAATTTGGAGTTAAAATTTCTACTCTAGAACATTTAATGGCAGCTTTATTCGGAAAGGGAGTTGATAACGCATTTATTGAAATTGATAGTGAAGAAGTTCCAATTTTAGATGGATCTGCAAAACAATTTGTAGAAGCAATTGATCGTGTTGGAATAAAAATAAGTGATAGTCCAATTAAAATTATCAAAATAGAAAAAAAAATTATTTTTGAAGATGGGAATAAAAAAATTTTAATTGAACCTAGTAAAATTAGTTTGGATATAGATTTTGAAATTAAATATAATAATAATCTTATTGGTACACAAAGAAATTTAGTAAAGGTATATGAAGATGACCTTAAAGATATATATAATTCAAGAACATTTTGTTTATTTGAAGACATTGAAAAATTAAAAACTATGAACCTAGCTAAAGGTGGTAGTTTGGAAAATGCTATAGTTGTTAAAAATGATAAAATTTTAAATAAAGGTGGATTAAGAAATGAAAAAGAGTTTGTAAATCATAAAATTTTAGACTGCGTAGGAGATTTGTTTTTAGCAGGACATAAAATAGTAGGAAAAATAGTCTGCTCACAAGGAGGGCATAAACTTACAAATCAATTATTAAGAAAAGTTTTTGGTGATAACAGAAACTTTTCGATACATGAGATTAAAGAAAAAAACATACCTCACTCCTTTATTAATAGAAATTTTCTTAAATCTATAGCATAATAATTTTAAGTTTTTGTAATTATCTGATAGAAATTTTAGATAATATTTATGCAAAAACTTTTTTTATTTTTATTAGTCTTATTATTATCTTTTAGCTGTTCAAAAAAAGATGAAAATACATTAATTATTAAAGAAAAGGATTTAGAATTACAAATGATAGACTCCTATAAAAAAGGAGTGGAAGCTCTGGATAAAGGAGATGGAATAACAGCAGCAAACAAATTTAATGAAGCAGAACTTTTATTTCCACAATCAGAGTGGGCACCTAAATCAGCTTTGATGGCAGCTTATTCATATTATTATATAGATATGTATGAAGACGCTATTAATGAGATTGAATTATATCTAAAAAAATATCCTAAAGACAAGAGGGTGGGTTATGCAAATTTTCTTTTGGCTATGTGTTATTATCAAAGCATTGTAGATGAAAAAAAAGATCTAGAGCCATTACTTAAAGCTAGAGACAAGTTTTTACACGTCGTAGAAAATTATCCAAATACCGATTTTGCCCTTGATGCAAAATTTAAACTAGATTTAATAAAAGAAATATTAGCATCAAAGGAAATGTATTTAGGTAATTACTATATTCAAAAAAAAAAATGGATATCTGCCATTAACCGATACAAAAATGTAATAATTGAATATGAGACTACTATCTATGTTGAAGAGGCACTACATAGATTGGTAGAACTTCATTATAAAATTGGCTTAGAAAATGAAGCCAAAAAATATGCACAGTTATTAGGCTATAACTACTTATCAAGTGATTGGTATAAAAATACATATAAAATTTTTAATGATGACTATAAACTCGCTAATCCTAAAGTTAGAAAAAAAGAAAGTAGTTATTTAATGAAAAAGTATAATTCTATTTTCAAAAGAAAATGATTCAAAATGAAATAAAAAAAAAATATTTAAAAAAGATTAAGCTTATCCAAAAATATAATCAATTTTATTATGATAAAAATAAATCAATTATAACTGATCAAGAATTTGACTCTCTTAAAAAAGAAATTTTAGAATTAGAAAAAAACTTTAGTTATCTTAATAATAAAAATTCTCCATCAAAAAAAGTTGGTTACTCTCCATCAAAAAATTTTAAAAAAATAAAACATAAAGTTCCCATGCTTTCTTTAGGTAATGCTTTTAATAAAGATGATTTATTAAATTTTGAAAAAAAAATTTTAAATTTTTTGAGTTTTAAAAAGTCAAGTGAAATTGAGTTTAGTGCTGAGCCTAAAATAGATGGAATATCAGCTTCTTTATTTTATAAAAATGGAAAATTTATACAAGGATTATCAAGAGGAGATGGAAATGAAGGAGAAGATATTACTGAAAATTTAAAAACTATAAAAGATATTCCAAGAATTATTGATGACAAAAACTTTCCATCTGAAATTGATATTAGAGGTGAAGTTTTTATTCAAAATAAAGATTTTGAAGAATTAAAAAATAAATTCGCCAATCCAAGAAACGCAGCATCAGGATCTTTAAGACAAAAAGATCCAAAACTTACTAGTAAAATTCCTTTAAAGTTTATTGCTTATACTTTTGGTTATACAAAAAATATGAAAATAAACTCACAGTCAGAATTTCTAAAGAGCTTAAAGTTTTGGGGTTTTAGAATTAATCAGTTTAATAAAGTAATTAAAGGTATTAATAATTTATTAAAAAATCATAAGGACTTAGAAGAGAAAAGAAAAAAAATTGATTTTGATATAGATGGAATTGTTTATAAAGTTGACAGTTTTAATTTACAAAAAAGATTAGGTTTTGCTGCAAATGCTCCTAGATGGGCAATTGCTCATAAATTTTCAGCTAATAGTTCTATTTCTAAAATAATAAATATTGAAATCCAAGTTGGTAGGACTGGTGCGCTTACGCCGGTCGCTAAAATTAAACCTGTGAGTATTGGTGGAGTAATTGTTTCAAATGCAACTCTTCATAATGAAGATGAGATTATAAGAAAAGATATAAGAGTAGGAGATATAGTTGTTGTCGAGAGAGCCGGAGATGTAATCCCGCATGTGATATCAGTAAATTCAAATGAAAGAAATGTTACCTCTAGAAAATTTATTTTTCCTAAAACTTGCCCATCTTGTGGTTCAAAAACAGTTAAAGATTATAATGAAACTACTAAAAAACAAGATGCTGTTAGAAGGTGTACCAGTGAAGGATATGAATGTGAGAAAGTTTCAATAGAAAAAATTAAACATTTTGTTTCAAAAGAAGCCTTTAATATTGATGGGTTTGGAAAAAAAATTGTAGAAAATTTTTGGGAATTTAATTTGGTAAAATTTCCACAAGATATTTTTAATCTTAATTATGATAAAATTAAAAAATTAGAGGGTTGGGGTGATTTATCTGTTTCAAATTTAAAATATTCAATAAAAGATAAAAAAAATATTTCGCTTGAAAGATTTATCTATTCACTTGGTATAAGACATATAGGTCAAGAGAACGCTAAACTTTTAGCAAGACATCTTAAATCACCAGATAATTTTTTTAAATTAAATGAAAAAAAAGAAATGAAAGATTTAATGAACATTGACGGAATTGGTGAAACACAAATTAAATCTATTGAAAATTTTTTTTTAAATAAAACAAACCTAGAAGTTTTAAATCAATTGAAAAAAGTTCTCAAAATAACAAATGCATTACAAACAAATCAACATGGAGTATTAAAAAATAAAACATTTATGCTAACAGGTAAATTAGATGGAATAAGTAGGGCTGAAGCAAAATCTTTAATTGAAAAAAATTCTGGAAAAATAATTAGTAATGTTAGCAAAAAGCTTAATTATTTAATTATAGGAAATAAACCTACTACAAAAAAAGTTAATAATGCAAGAAATCTAAATGTAAATATTATTAATCAAGAAGAATGGATTAAAATGTTAAATAAGACTAGCTAACCATTTTCTTTCTTTTAAATTTAAAAATTTTGAATATTTTGTATAAATACTTAAATGGTATTTAAATAAATAATTTTTTTCATTTTTAGAAAGTAAATTATTATTGATTAAATCTCTTTCAATAGGTGCTAAAGTCAAATTTTCAAAATTTAATTTTTTCTTATTTTTTTTTATATAAACTAAATTTTCAATTCTAATTCCAAAATTGTTTTTTTTGTAATATCCTGGTTCATTACTAACGATCATACCTTTTTTGAGTTTTACGTTGTTGTATTTAGATATTGATTGAGGTCCTTCATGAACATTTAAAAAAAACCCAACTCCATGACCAGTTCCATGAGCATAGTCAAGACCATCTTTTTTAAGAAATTTTCTAGCTATAGCATCTATTTGCTTACCAGAATTGTACTTATTAAGATTTGCATTATACATTGCTATATGCCCCTTTAATACTTTTGTATAAACATTTTTTATTGATTTTGGCTGTTTTGAAAAACATATTGTTCTAGTTACATCAGTTGTACCAAATTTATATTGTCCTCCAGAATCACATAAAAAAATATCATTTTTTTTTATAACTTTCGTTGATTTTTTTGAAGCTCTATAATGCACAATTGCCCCGTTTGATCCTGTTCCAGCTATTGTATTAAAACTTGGAAATAAATAATTTTTGTTTAATTTTCTAAAGCTTTCCAATTTATTTTGTGCATCTATTTCAGTTATTTTTTTTTTATTTTTATTTTTAATCCAGTAAATAAATTTAGTTAAAGCAAGACCGTCTTGAACATGAGAATTAATCATATGTTCAATTTCTACATTATTTTTAATTGATTTCATTTCATAACATGGGTCAGTATATCGTTTAACTTTAAATTTTGATTTAATAATCATTTCATTTGAAAGTGAGCATGTTAATTCATCTATACAAAAGTTTTTTCCTTTTAAATTATTAACAATTTTAAAAAAATTTTTATATTCGCAAAATATAAAATCTTTATAAAAAATATTTTTTTTCATTTTAAAAATTTTTTTAGGGCAAGAAAAAAAATATATTCTTTTTTTATTAGTTAAAATTATTTTGCTATTTGGAATAGGGCTATTTGGATTATCTTTTCCTCTTAAATTAAGTAGCCAAGCAACATTTTCTGGAGCACTTATGAATACATTTTCAATATTTTGTGATTTAATTTTATTAATTAATCTATTAATTTTTGATTTCAAACTTTCACCAGTAATCCTATTATTTATATTATAAAAGGGTATGACACGGTTTTTATTTTTTAATTTATATATTCTATCAATTAAATTTTCCTTAATTGAAATTAATTTACAAACTTTATTAAATTTTTTTAAACTTACACTTGTAAATAGTTGTGGATCAAATCCAATGGATAATTTTTCTTTATATCTTTTTAAAATATTTACATGTGAATATTTTGGAACTTCGATAATTTTGAAGTGCTTTCCAGATTGTAATTGTGCTTGGATTGTATATCTTCCATCTACAAATAAAAAATTTTCTTTTTTTAGAATAACCGCATATCCAGCAGACCCTGAAAAATTAGAAATTGTTCTTAATCTATCTGGTTTAGAAAATTCCGAAAAATAAGCATCATTTTTTGGAATAAGGTAGCCATCTAAATTATTTAAATCCATTAGCTTTCTCAGTTGTGTAATTCTTTTTTTTATCATTTAATTCTTTTTTGATACCTAATCCAACCAGGGCTTCTATTTTCTTCTTCTAATTCGAAGTCCTGATTAAATTCAAAATCATCATCATCTTTATTTTCTTCTTCAAAAAAATTATTTTTTTCTATATTTTTTTCTGGAAGTTCTTCTATAAATCTTGAAGCCATGCTGTCAATCCAGTCGCCTTGATAAAATCTATTCATTGAAAATGAAATTATAGCCTTCTTTTTTGCTCTTGTAATTCCAACATATGCTAATCTTCTTTCTTCTTCGAGACCATTTTGACCCTTTTCTTCAATAGATTTTTGATGTGGAAATAATCCTTCTTCCCATCCAGGTAAAAAAACTACATCAAACTCTAAACCTTTTGAACCATGCATGGTCATTAAATTAATCTTTTCACCTTCCCAGTCTTGGTCGATAGATGTAGCTAAAGAAACATGTTCTAAAAAACTTTCTAGATTATCAAACTCTTTCATAGCACTTAAAAGTTCTTTTATATTTTCTAATCTATTCTCATTATCAATATCTTTTTTATTTTTTAACATTGATGAATATCCTGACTCATCTAAAATCATTTGTAATAATTTTACATGATTTATTTTTTTTATATTAAGATCATTTCTCCATTTTAACATTAACATCAAAAATGAATTTAATCCTATTTTAGTTTTAGGTTTAATTAAATTTAGTTCAATTAATTTTCTTGATGAATTTTCTAGATTCATTGAATTTTTTTTTGAATATTTGTGAATTTGTTTTATAGTAGTATCTCCTATAGATCGTTTAGGATTATTAACTATTCTATCAAAAGCTAAATCATCTTTATCTTGATAAACTAATCTTAAATAAGCTATGCAATCTTTAATTTCAGCTCTTTCATAAAATTTAGTTCCACCAAGAATTCTATAAGGTAAGCCGATTTTAAGAAAACGTTCTTCAAATTCTCTTGTTTGAAATATAGCTCTAACTAAAATAGCAATATTATTAAATGAAAATTTTTTTTTTAAATTTTTTTCTATCTCATCTCCTACTCCAATAGCTTCATCTTTACCATTTTTGAAACAATTCAATTTTATTAAATCTCCTGACTCCATTGTCGTTTTTAGATTTTTACCAACTCTATTTTGGTTATTAGCAATTAGGTTTGATGCTACAGACAAAATATTTTGTGAAGATCTATAGTTTTCTTCTAATCTGATTATTTTTGAATTTTCATAAACTTGATCAAATTCTAAAAAATTTTTGATTTCAGCACCTCTCCAACTATATATAGATTGATCATCATCTCCAACACAACAAATATTTTTATGTTTATTAGCTAATAAGTTTAACCATTTACTTTGTATAAAATTGGTATCTTGATATTCGTCAACTAAAATATATTTAAAATTGTTTGAATAAATTTCTCTTATATCTAGATTTTTTTCTAATATTTTGACGCAATGTAAAATCAAATCTCCAAAATCACATGTATTTAAATCTAATAATTTTTTTTGGTAAATTTTGTAAAGAGGTAAAACCGTTTTTTCATAAATATCTTTTTTATTAATTATAACTTCATCTGGATAAAAACCTTTATTTTTCCATCGATCAATTATAGATAGTATATATTTAGGTGCTAACTGTTTAATATCTATATTTTCAGCCTTGCATATATTTTTAATTAATCGTACTTGGTCATCAGTGTCTATAATAGTAAAATTTGAAGTTAATCCTATAGCTGGTGCATGCTTCCTTAAGAGTTTTGCACAAATTGAATGAAAAGTTCCAAGCCAAGATAACCCTGCCGCCTCTAAATTAAGAATTGAACTTACTCTATTTTGCATTTCCTTTGCGGCTTTATTTGTAAAAGTCACAGAAAGTATTTGATTAGGAAAGGCTTTTTTTTTCTTAATAATATGAGCAATTCTTGCTGTAAGAACTCTAGTCTTACCTGATCCTGCCCCAGCAACTATTAATAAAGGCCCGTCTAGATGTAAAACAGCCTCTTTTTGTGCATTATTTAAATTATCTAAATATTCAGAGTTTATCATTTTAAAATTATCATTATAAATCATCTAATCTTTCATGAAAAATATTAAAATTAAAATTGCAAATTTTAATTACACTATAATTAACTTTTTTAATAATATTTTCCAACTTAAAAAATATCGACCTAAAAAATTGGTCAAAATTAGCAAATTTAACAAAGGTATAATTTTTTTAATAAGTTTGTTATTTTTGTATTTATTTTATCTATCAATACCAAGTATATACGATAAAGAAAGACTTCAAAAAGAGATGGCTTTTAAGCTTAATGAGGAATTTAAAATTGATTTTAGTTTTTCTTCAGAAATTAGCTATTCGATTCTTCCATCACCTCATATTTTTTTTAAAAATGCTAAAATATTTAATAATCAATCTGATACGATAAATGAATTAGCTCAAATTAAAGAGTTAAAAATTTTTATTTCACAAAAAAATTTATTTGATCAAGATAAGATTGAAATTAAAAAAATAATGATAAATCGTGCAAACTTTTCAATTAAAAAAAATGATTTTAATTTTATAAATAATTTTATAAACAAAAAATTTTCAGAAAAAAAAATTATTATAAAAAATAGTAACTTTTTTTATAAAACACAAAATAACGAAACTATTTCTATATTTAAAATTTTAAATTTAGAGTTATTTTTAAATATTAAAAAATTTTTTAATCAAATTAATTCTAATGGAAGAGTTTACCAAATTCCATTTAATTTAAATTGGACTAAAAATTTATCTGGAAGTAATTCAAGAAAAACAGCTATAGAAATAGGTAAGCTAAATTTAAAAATGATTAATCATTCTAACATTGTTGGCTCTCAATATATTGCTAATAATAAGCTAATTATAGGAGGTGATACATTAATCTTTAATTATAAAATTGAAGATGATTTGATAACTTTTAATTCCAATAATTCTAAATTACTTAATGATAATTTAAAATATGATGGATTAGTCCAATTAGATCCTTTTGATTTGATTTTAAATGTGGATTCTAAACAATTTAATTATAATAAATTGTTATCAATTAATAGTTTTCTTCAAGAAATATTAAAAACTAATTTATTATTTAATAAAAATATAAACGCCAAAATTTCTTTTACTGTAAAAGATATTCTAAATAATAAACTATTTGATAATTTAATAATATTGTTAAACTTTAATAATGGGAATATTAATTTAAATAAATCTTATATATCTAATAATAAGATTGGTAAATTAAACTTAGATTATGGAAAAATATTTAATGATAAAAATCAACTAATATTTAAAGGAAAATTTAATTTTGGTATTAATAATGAAGAACAATTTTTTAGAGTTTTTCAAGTACCCAAGAAAAATAGATTAAGAATAAAAAACATTTATTTTGATTTAGAATATAATTTATTTAATGAAGAATTTAAGATTACCTCTTTTAAACTTAATGATTTAAATCTTGAAGAAAATGATATTATCCTAGATTTATTAGATGATTACAATAACGATAATGAAATAAAAAATTGGATAGATGTAAAAAACTTTATTAATAAAATATTTTTAGTTTATGATGAGTAAATCATTTTTTTCGGATCAACAATTTTTTCATAGTCTTTTTCTTTTATTAGGCCAGTTTTTATAGTTTCATATTTTAATGTTGTATTGTTTTTTAAAGCAGCTTTTGCAATTTTAGAAGCATTGTCATAGCCGATGTGAGGTGCAAGTGCAGTAACTAACATTAATGAATTATTTAAATGTTCTTTAATTTTTTTTTTATTTGCTTTTATTCCTTTTATACAAAATAAAGAAAAATTTTTTACACTATCTCCAAGTAGATCTATAGATTGTAAAATGTTATGTGCAATCAATGGTTTGAAAACATTTAATTCAAAATGACCATGAGTACCTGCCAATGTTATACCTGTATGATTTCCAATAACTTTTACGCAAACCATAGTAACTGCTTCACATTGTGTTGGATTAACTTTACCCGGCATTATTGAAGATCCTGGTTCATTTTCAGGTAGAATTAATTCTCCATATCCTGCTCTTGGACCCGAGCCAAGAAACCTTATATCATTAGAAACTTTCATTAAGGAAACAGCACAAGTATTTAAAGCTCCAGAAAAATTAACTATTGCATCATGAGCAGCTAATTCAGCAAATTTATTGGGTGCAGGTTTAAATGGTAATTTTGTTATTTTAGATATTTCTTTAACTATTTTTTTATCAAAATTTTTTTTAGAATTAATTCCTGTTCCAACCGCAGTTCCACCTTGAGCAAGATAATAAATTTCTTTAAGAGCATATTCAATTCTTTCAATACTTTTTTTTATTTGTGAATAATAACCAGAAAATTCCTGACCCAAAGATAAAGGTGTAGCATCCTGTAAATGTGTTCTTCCAACTTTAATAATATTTTTAAATTCTTTAGTTTTTTTTTTTAATTCATTTTCTAAAATTTTTAAGTTTGGTAATAATTTGTCTATTGTTTCTTTAGCTATTGAAATATGCATAGCTGTAGGAAAAACATCGTTAGTCGATTGAGATTTATTAACATGATCATTCGGATGAACTGGTTTTTTTGTACCTTTTTTTCCACCTAAAATTTCTATAGCTCTATTTGCTATAACTTCATTCACATTCATATTGGTTTGTGTTCCAGAACCTGTTTGCCAAACTTTTAAAGGAAAATTATCATCTAATTTACCTTTTATTATTTCATCTGAGGCTTTTATTATCGAATTAGAAATTTTTTTATCAATTTGTTTTTCTTTATAATGAACAATTGCTGCTGATTTTTTAATAATGGCAATAGACTTTATTATTGAAATATTTACTAATATTTTTCCAATATTGAAAAATTTATTAGATCTTTCAGTTGACGCACCCCAATATTTGTCAGATGGAACGTAAACTGATCCAATAGTATCGAATTCTTTTCTTGATTTCATTAATTAATATTTAAGATTAAATCTAGATCTATTATATAATAAATTAAAGAATCTTACAGGAGTAAAATGACAAATTTTGAAAAAGTAAAAAATTTTATGCAAACCTTTGGTCAAGAAGTTAAAAATAAGCCATCTTTTAGCTCAGAAAAAATTAATAATCTTAGGTATGATTTAATAAAAGAAGAATTAGAAGAGCTTAAAGAAGCGATAGATAAAAAAGACCTATTAGAGGCAGCAGATGCATTGACAGATATACTTTATGTCACTTATGGTGCTGGGCATGCTTTTGGCTTAAATTTGGATGATTGTTTTGAAGAAGTACAACAATCTAATATGAGTAAATTGGATGATAATGGCAAACCAATTTATAATGAGGCTGGAAAAGTTATGAAAGGACCAAAATATTTTAAACCAAATTTAAAGAAATTTATAGAATAATTAGTTTTTCATCCATTCAGGTTTTTTTATTTTTAAAATAGCAGACCCACTTTTAAATTCTTTTAGTTTATCAAAATTTTTATCTAGGTATTTAATTATAGCAAATGGATATTCATCATTAATAAGTACTTTTCCTACTTCATTATTAATATTATCATAAATAGGAGCGTCTTCTTTTAATTCTCCTTTAATTATATGGATAGGAAGTAACCTTTTTGATAATTTATTCTTTAGTTTTATTCTTGCAGTATTTTCTTGACCAACATAACAACCTTTTTTAAAATCTATTCCATTCAATTCATCAAAATTACACTCAATACCAAATAATTTATTTTGTAGTTTTTTTGTAGTTTTTTGTGGAATACCTAGTTGGTGACTTAATCTATAATACTCACTGGTTTCTTCAATTGTTAGTCCTAATTTTTTTAATGAAAGATAAAGTTTTTCTAAATTTATGACCAATCTACCACCAAGTTTTTTATTTCTAGGATCTAAGAAAATAGGATCTTCTTCATATTTAAACGTATATCCAGGATAATCTTTTGCATTTTCGAAATCCATAAATTTTTCATAACTAAAAGTAGCAATAACAAATTCGTTACTTAAATTTAATATTTCAACTTTTGATCTAATCTTATAAATACTAAGTTGCTTTAAGAGGTTATCAATTTGATTTTTTTCACAATCTAAAAAATAACCTGTTTTATGTTTTAAAATTAAAAAGTCATACAGATATTTGCCTTGTGGAGTTAAAAGAGATGAAAAACAGCTATTTGTATTATTAACTTTATTTATGTCGTTAGTAATAAGGTTTTGCAAAAATTCTTTAACATCTGGTCCATCCACATATAGAATGCCTCGGTCTTCCAGAATATGTACATTTTGAATATTCATAATTGATTGATGAACTATTATAATATAATTACTTTTTTGATAAATGTTAGATTTAATAATTAAAAATGGTTCTTGCTATATAAATAAAGATCTTAAAGAACAAGATATATCAATTAAAGATGGTAAAATTGTTGAAATTGGAAAAATTAATAAAGAATCAAAAGAAATATTTGATGCAAAAGATTTAACTGTTTTACCAGGGTGTATAGATACTCAAACTCATTTTAGAGAACCTGGTTCAACTGACACAGAAGATCTTCATACAGGAAGTAGAGCAGCAATTGTAGGAGGAATAACAAGTGTTTTTGAAATGCCAAATACTAATCCACCAACATCAACCAAGGCAGAGTTTCAGAAAAAATTAGATCTCGCTAAAAATAGAATGTATTGCAATTATGCATTT
>MDSV01057087.1_pt1 | contig 29806 bp, 13 predicted proteins | sample 810851 | NCBI WGS metagenome assembly MDSV01 (sample SAMN05326640, study PRJNA326480) | marine metagenome | isolation source: seawater | place: Atlantic Ocean: North East | collected 2012 | reverse complement strand
TGAGACGCAGACGCACGCGCGCGTGCCACGCCTTGGCGGCGCGACGCGCGGGCGCGAGCCACCCTCGCGTCGCCGCCTCGGCGGCTGCACCCGCAGCGTACACGGCGTACGTCCGCCACGGCGCCAGCCCGCGGCGGCGCAGCAGCCGGTGGTCGAAGTGCGCGGCGGCGAGCGCCAGCGACTCGGCGGCGATCACGGCGTTGCGCCGAGCCGCAGCTTTCTTCGCCGCAGCCGCGTGCCGCGTGGCCAGGAGCTCGGCCGTGCGCGCCGCCTCGAGCGCGCGCTCGATCTCGCCCTCCTCGGCGGCGCGCGCCGCGGCGCGCGCCGCGGACGCCTCGCGCGCCACCGCCGCACGCGCGCGCAAGTCGTCGCGCGCGGCGGCGCGCGCCGCCGACCGCGCCTCAGCCGCCGTCTCCCGGGCGCTTTTTGTCGGCGCCGCGCGCGCCGCGTTCGGGGGTCTCGGTGGGGGCGAACGCGCCCACGGGTTATCGCTCTCGCGCGCCTCGCGCGCGTGGTCCTCGAGGACGCGGACGGTGGGCGTCTCGGTTCCCTCGGGAGGCTCCGAGACTCGTGCCGACGCGGCGGCGGCGGCGGCGCCGTCGTCGCGCGGCGCGGCGCTCTTTCGCTCTTTTCGGAGCTCGGTGAGATCCGCCGCGCCTTCGGGGTCGTCCGAGTCGCGAGCAGACTCCGTCGCGTCGCGCGCAGCATCCACCGCGTCGGCAGCCTCGAGCTCGTGCGAGCACGCCGTCTCCGTTTCGGCTTCCTCGTCTTCTTCGCCCACAGTCGCGTCTCTCGCGGCGGGGTCGTCCGTCGCGTCTTTCTCGATCGCCTTCTCGTCGTTCGCGCCGCCGGAGCCCGCCGCGACGGTCGCCGCGACGGGCTCCGCGGCGGGCTCCGCGGCGGGCTCCACGGTGTGTTCCCCGTTCCACGAAAACGCCGTCGCGTGCGCGCCCCAGCGCGAGGGCGTCGTCGCGTCCGTCTGCGTCTCCGTCGCGACGCGGGAGGGAGGCGCGGCGGGGGAAGCGAGCGAAGGGCGCGGCGCTCGCGACGCCGCGCGCCACGCCGCGACGCCCGCGGCGACCAGTTTCGAGGCGCGCCACGTCTCGGCGACGCGCGTCATCTCCGATTCCATCGCGGCGGCGCGTGCCGCGGCGGCCGCCTCCTCGCGCGCGCGTGTCGCCGCCGCGGCGAGCGCCCAGCGCCGCAGCGCCCGCCGCGCCTTGCGCACGAGAAACCGCACCGCCCCCGCCGTCCCCGCGACGTCGCGCGCGCGCTCGGCGTCCGCCGCCGCCGAACGCCACGCGGCGAACGCGAGTCGTTTGGCGCGATGCCGCGCAGCGCGCGCCGCGTCCTCGACGGCTTTCTCCGCCCGGAGCGCGCGCGACTCAGCCTGCTTCGCCTCAGCGCGCGCCAGTTTCCGCGCCCGAGCCGCCGCCGCCGCGTCACGCTCCGCGGCGAGCGCCGCCTCGGCGGCGACACGCCGCCGCCGCGCCGCCGCGCGTTCGCGCTCGGCGTCGGCGATTTCCCTCGCCGCCTTCTCCCGCGCTGCGTTCGCGGCCGCGAGCTTCGCCGAGCTCTTCGCTTCCGCGTCGCGCGCCACCTCGCGGCACGCGCGTCTGGTTTCCTTCTCCGCGAGCTCCTTCGTGAGCCGCTCGCGAAGCGCGCGCACCTCCTCGTCGATGCGCCGCTTTTCACGCGCCGCCATCTCACCGGAGGCGGAGATGAGCGGCTCGGGGCGACGCCACCCGCGCGCCGCAGCGGCCGCCGCCGCGGCAGCCGCGGAGGCAGCCCTGAGCGCGCCCGTGCGCTCGACGAGCCTCGAGGCGCCGAAGTCGTCCTCCGCGAAGGGCCCGCGCGGCGGCGCGGCGGCGGCGATGGCGGCGAAGAGACGCGCCCGGGACGTTTCACCGCCGCGCGCCGCGAACGCCCGCTCGTCCTCCGCCTCGGCCTCGAGGCGCGCGCGCGCGCTGGACGCGGGCGCGCGCAGCGACCGCCAGCACCCGCCCGTGTGGGCGACGTCCAGCGCGTCCGCGTCGTGCAGGAAACGCGCGTCCTGGCGAACGTCGCCGTCGGCGTCGTTTCGGGGACTCAGCTCGCGCATCAGCGCCTTCGCCTCCCTGAGCACCTGCGCCGCGCGGGTCATGCGCGGGGACGGGCCCGGGGGAGGCTCGGCGGACGCGCGCGCGCGGTCCCGAGACGGTCGCTCGGGGGTTTCGTCGGCGGGGCGCTTCGCGGGGATCCCCGCGGGGGTCTCCCCGCGCGCACGTCGTGCCGTCCCAGACGAAGCCCGCCGACTCGACGCGTCATCCCCGCGCGTGCCCACCCCAGGAGGCGCGCGCCCTGTCCGCCCCGAGCCCTTCCGCTCGCCACGGGCGACGCCGCGGGACGCATTCCGAGCCCGCTCGGGCTCCTCCATCGCGCGCGTGCACCCGCGCGCCGAGAGATGGACGCGCGGCGGGGTCGACGCGACCGAGGAAACGCGCGGCAGCTCGTTCAAACCGTTGAGCGACGACGCGAGCGACTGAAGCGTCAGCCTGTTTCAGCCTGCCTTTCGCCGAGGATTCGGTTCGCGGTGCAGATCGATCGGATTCAAACGCCTTTTGTCTTCGATCGCCGCGATCACGCGGCCACGATTGTACGTGCAATAACCTCGGTCGAATTTTCAGGATCAGGGTCAAAACTCAGCCGAGAAGACTCGGAATTTGCGCGGCGACCGAACGTCCGAGTCGATTCCCGCGAATCGGGCGCGATACGATTGGCTGATTTGTGCCACGGTGGGCAACCTCGATTGCCAACTGGCGGATTGTGGAGTTATTTTCCCCTCTTTTTGCTTTTTCGCAACGGAAAGCCCGCAAGAAGGTCCATGTCGACAGAGTGATGGCGCACGCCCAGCTCGCGTTGCGGGCTCCCGCGGTCGTCCGTGGGAGGACAGCGGCGCGCCCGCGCGCCGCCGCGAACGCGCGATGGGTATCGACATCGCCGACGAGCGCGGCCCGATGCGACGGCCGCGCCGACGCGAGGCGCGCGTTCCCCGGACCGAACGGACGCGCCAAACGGGATGTTCGCGCGAGCGCGACGGAGGTGCGTCCGGACGTCCCGACACAGCGGCGCGCACGAGATCAAAACCGCCCGTATCCTCTCGCCTGATCGTCTCTTGCGCATCGTCTGACCACCTGTCGCCTTCGCTACCCTCTCTCGCGCGCCACGCAGGACTCCGGCGCGCCCCGCGCGGGCGTCACGGTTACGGCGATTTCGTCACCCTCGGAGGCCAACGCGGAGGTTGCGGAAACCTCCTCGGCTCCGGCGAACGCGCACGAGCCGATGCCCGACGCGCCGCAAATCGCGCCGCGCCCCGAGTCGGATCCTGTCGCGCTCGACCGTCTGCAGGCAGTGGTGCTGGCGGGCGGGCCGAGCTCGGGTAACCCGCTGACGAAGTTCGACGCGCGCGCGTCGCTGAAGTTCGGAGCGAGCTATCGCCTCATCGACTTCCCGATGGCGAACATCATCAACTCCGGCCTGAAGCGCGCGTTCGTGCTCACGCAGTTCAACTCCTACACACTGAACCAGCACGTGCAGGCGGCATATCCACCGGAGGTGTTCGGGTTCGGGAGCCAAGGGTACGTGCGCGCGCCCAACCCCGGCGTCGCCCGCGACGACCGCCCCAGCGCCCCTCCGATCTCGACGCGACCAACGTTCCGACGGACTCGGGGAAATCGACTCGATCGACTCAACGAGCAGACCGTCGAACGCCAATCGCATCGGCAACCGGCGGCATTCGTCAACCGTCGGCGACCGCGGTCCGCGGGTCTGAAACTCGGTTGGCGCGATGGCGATTTTTTTTCGCGAACGTTTCGCCCTCGCGTCGTCGGTTCCCTCGCGCGATGCGTCGCGCGCCTCTCGATGCCGACCGTCGCTGACCGCGCTTTCCCCACCCCCGAAACGAAAACCGCCACGCACGCATCGTTTCCGACAGGTACGTCGACGTGCTTCCGAGCTTCCAGACGGTGGACGAGAAGGACTGGTCGACCGGGAGCGCGGATTGCGTGCGGCGGCACTACAAAGCCGGCTCGCTCCGCGGCCCCTCGTTCGTCGAGGAGCCGGAGGCGTACCTGATTCTCTCCGGCGAGGCGCTGTACCGCATGGACTACGCGGAGATGCTCCGGACGCACAACGAGACGGGCGCCGGGATCACGATCGCGACCGCGCCGCGGCGGATCGGGGACCTGGACGTGACCAACTTGGGCGTGTGCGGCGTCGCGCCGACGGAGGCGGGGACGCGCGCGCGCGGCGAGGTGTTTGCGTTCCAGGAGCGCCCGTCCAAGAAGGAGCTGGAGACGGTGGCGGTGGGCCCCGACGGGACGGCGCTGATGGACTGCGACTCGCACGTGAACATGGGCGTGTACATCTTCAGCAAGAGCGCCATGGACAGCCTGCTGGGCGTCATCGAGCTCTGCTCAGAGCGCCTGGACTTCGGGAAGGACATCCTGCCGATGGCGATCCGAGCCGGCGTGGAGGTGCGCGCGCACGTGCACGAGGGGTACTGGCAGCCCATTCGTAACCTGCGCGAGTGGTACGACGCCAACCTCTCGCTGTGCAAGACGACCGACGGCGAGACAAACGCGATGAGCATGATTGACGCCGAGTTCCCCATCTACACCGTGCCGCGCTGCTTGCCGCCGGCGCGATTCCGCGGCGAGGTGTATTCGGAGGGCTCCATCGTGTCCGAGGGCGTGGTCGTGGGCGACGGCGCGACCGTGGTGGATTCCATCGTGGGCCCGTGCGTGGTTCTGGCAGAGAGCGTGGAAGTGCGCGAGAGCATCTTCATCGGGCACCAGGAGACGGGGTACCTGCACGGCGACGGCGCGCCGGACGTGGGCAGGAACTCGGTTTTGAAGAATTGCGTGGTGCACTCGGACGTGGTGATTGGCGAGGGGTGCGTGTTGACCAACGAGGCGGGCGTGCAGGAGCACAACGGCGTGGACATTCAGACCGGGCTCGGGTATATCATCCAGGACGGGATCATCGTGTTCATGCCGGGCACCAAGGTGGAGCCGGGCACGGTGGTGTGAGAAGGCCCGAACGACGGGCCCTTGACTCCGTTGCTCGGAGGTTCATGTTTTTTCCCCCGCCGCCGTCCGCGCGGACGGCGGCGTAGGGAAGCGCGCCGCTCTCAGAGCGAGAAGAAAGAAGAGAGACGCGAATATGTCTGTTCATCGCGAAGTGCACCGCCACGACGCGCGTCGTGGTTTGAGGTTTTGATTTGTATGAGCTATGCACACGAAAAAATAAAAAAGCGTCACCGCGACTTTTTCTCCGCGTTGGCGGCGTCGCGCGGCTCGGGCTCGAGCGCCGCCAGCCCCGCGTCGCGCCGCGCGAACTGGTACCACAGCCACACCGTGGCGGGCGTCCCGCAGTGCCACAGCGCATGCGCGTCCAGCAGGCCGTACACGGGCGGGAAGTCCAGAACCTCCGCGAGCGCGCACGCGTTCCAAGCCAAACAACACGCCGCCAGGTAGTTTCGGCCGGGCCGTTTCCCCTCTCTCTTCCCGAAAAAAGCCCACCGCACGAGGAGGCACCAGTGATACGCCGCCGCGCAGACCATCACCGCCATGTTGTGCTGAAAGTGGTACTTCGTGCCGTCCTCCTGCCGCCGGTTGACGTACCGCAGGTGCGCCACGAAGCACAGGGCGAAGCACGCGAAGGCGCTTGCCAACCGCCGCGTTTCGACGACGGCGAACGTCCGCGCCGTCGCCGCGAAGGCGGCGAAGAAGAAGATGGCGTTCGCCGCGCCGTAGTCCATCGCGTGCGTCCACGGCGTGTCTCTGGCGTGGAACACCGCGCTCCATAGCCACCCGTGCGTCTGCACGACACCGCTCGCGAACCAAAGGGACGCGGAGAGGCGGCGGGGGAAGACGGAGGTCGCGCCTCGCGCCTCCGGACGCGGCGCGGCTTGCGCCTCCGCGGGCGCCGCGCTCGCCCTCAGCAGTTCCGGCAGGAACCAGACGTGCACGGCGGCGTTCGCGAGCGACGCAAAGCAGGAGACGATCTCTTGCACGCCCAGCACGCGTTCGAAGGACCACTTGCCGTAGTACTTGGCGGTGTTCAGGCCCTCCGCGGCGCGGACGCGGACGACGGTGCGCATGCACCTGTACTTGCAGTCGGACGCGCAGTCCCAGCCGGTGAGCCGCATCGCGAGCGTGAACTCGGGTGGGAACTCGCCCGGCCCGAGCATCGAGCCGTCCCTCGCGCACGTAGGGACGCACCCACCGGTGATGAAGGGCGCGCCCTTGTGTGTGACGTGCGCGCACCCCTCGACGTTGCAGGTGTCCATGCACGACAAGAACAGTCGCGAGTAGTAGGAGAAGTTTTCGTTGGGATCGGTCGCCTTGGCTATCGCGCCGGCGCCGGGGGTGGGCGCGACGCATACCAGAAGAGCGAGGCACATCAACACACCACGCGCGAAGCCCGCCATGCGACGCCGTCCCGCCATCCGGTTCTGCGTCGCGGCGACTGCAGAGCCTCGTTGTTAGTCATCGTATATTTTCGCGCCGCAGCGAACGCGAGGCAGCAGTGCCAGCCCGCCGGGCGGCCGCCGCCCGGCCGCGACGCGAAAAAAGGTTGTGTGTAACCGCACTAGATTCAGAGCTGGTCGCGCCTGGGGTGCGTTCGAGGCGCGGGACTGGACGCGCCGGGCGCCGGTGTTCTTCGCGCCAAGATGAACGGCTCGACGGCGAGCGACGCGGAGGAAGCCCCCCGCATGTCCGTCAAGCGCCGCGCGAAGGATGCAGTTCAGGAAGCTTCGTTCGCGTACCACGCGAAGATGGTCACGTACCTGCTGGCGTGGAGCCTGGTGAGCGGGCTGATCATCATCCTGAACAACTGGGTCATGCACTACGACGGCTTCCCGTTCCCCATCGCGCTCTCCGCGACGGGCCCGCTGTTCAGCTGGGTGGTGAGCGCCGTGCTGGTCGCCTCGGGTCACACCCGACTCGAGCGGCAAATGACATTCCAGACGTGGATGCGCCAGGTGTTCCCCATTGGGTTCTTCACCGCCGTCACCTACGCCACCGGGAACGAGCTGTACCTCTTCATGTCCGTCTCGTTCATCCAGATGATGAAGAGCATGAGTCCGATCGTCGTGATGTTCCTGCTCGTGGCGTTCAAGTTGGACGTCCTCACCACCCCCAAGCTCGTCGCCGTCGCCGCCATGTCCGCCGGCATGCTCGTCGCGTGCCACGCCGAGCCCTCCTTCAGCGTGTTCGGCTTGTTGCTGATGGTCGTCGGCGAAGCTTCCGAGGCGATGCGCATGGTGTTCTTCCAACAGCTGCTCGGCGCGTCGCAGTTCGGGCTCATCGAGGGGTTGTTCTACACGTGCCCCGCGAACTTCTTCTTCCTGTGCATCGGCGTCGCCGTCTTCGAGGAGGACGAGATCCGGAAACCGGAGAACTACGAGCGAGTGTTACGAAACCCGGGCCCGTACGTCTGCATCTCGATGTTGGGGTTTCTGGTCATCCTCACGACACTCGGCGTGATTCAGACGTGCGGCTCGCTCACGTTCAAAGCCGCAGGGCAGGTGCGGAACATCGGCATCATCGTCGTGAGCATGGCGGTGTTCGGGGACCGCGTGACGGTCGTGCAGGCGGTGGGGTACGCCATCAACGTCGTCGGCTTCTGTATGTACCAGGTGGTGAAGACGCGCGAGGACCTGCAGAATCTGCGGGAGGAGTTCGCGCGCGGGGCGCTGGACGGCGGCGAGGCGAGGACCGCCGCGGAAAGCGAAGACGCCACGGCCAAGACGCCGTTGCTGGACCGCGCGGGGTCGCCGCTCAGGGGCCACGCCGGCGGGCGATTAGCGTCGTAGCGGGTTCCTAGCTCCTTTCAGTAGATAGGTACTTTCGTAGACTACTTTCGATAGAGACTCCGTAGCGCGACGCGCGCATCACCCCGCCGCCTGCGCGGCTGCGTCGCACCGCGCCTCCGCGTCGTCCGCGAGCGCGGCGAGCCGCTCCGCGACGGCGCGCGCGGCGAGCGCCTCGGCGCGCGCGTCGAGCGCCTCAGACGCCGCGACGCGCGCCTCCTTCTCGGCCACCGCCGCCGCCGCCGCCGCGCTTCGCGCGCGCGCGACGCTCGCCTCGGACACGGCGGAGGCCTTGGCGCAGGTGGCATCCGCCGCCTTGAGCGCGCGCGTCGCCACGGCGAGCGCGGAGGACGCCTCCGCGGCGGTGCGCTCCAGTCGTTCCGCCAGCGCTCGCGGATCTTCGGCACCGTCGTCCGCGGCGGCGGTATTCGACGTCCCGAACATCGACGCGAGCTTTTCGCGGTTGCGGAGCACGTTCGCCAGCCGTTCGCGCTCGAAGTCCGTCAGGCGGGCGTCCTCCGCGGCACACGCGTCGTCTCTCCTCGCGGCGTGTCGCGCGGCGCGACGCCTCGCACCGGCGCGCGGCCGGACCGGGGCCTCGCCGAGCGCGAACCGCTTTCGGCCGCCGCGCAGGGAAACCTCGTCCAGCCACGCGTCCATCGGGTCGGGCGGAGGATCCATTCCGTCGGGTTTTTTTGTCGTCGACTCTCTTCTCGACGCGTCCTCCTCCGCGACCGCGTCCGTCGTCTCTTCCTCCCCACCACTCTGGTCACCACCCTGGTCACCACTCTGGTCGCCCGCGTCTCTCGTGTCGTCTTCCGTCTTCTCCATCTTCCTCCACCCCTCGCTCGCCTCCTCCGCGTCGCTCGCCTCCGCGCGCGGGGGCGCCGCCGCGTTCGCCGCGGGCGCGGCGAGGAGCGTCCCTCGCCGCGACGGGTCGCCCTCGCGGTCGGAATCCAAACTCGAACCCGAGACGTCGCCGTCCGAAACCGTCCGCGTGAGGTCGCCGTTCCGGATGTCCGTCCCGTGTTTCTCCGCTCTGAGCGCCAGCGCGTGCCCCTTCCTGGCCACCGAGAACGCCTTGAGCTCGCGGTCGGTGAGCGGCGCGGCGCACCCCTGCGAGGGGTAGGCGAACCCGCACCGCCACGTGGCGCTCGCGCCAATCTGCGCCAGCGACTGCGTCGGGGGGATCTCCCGCCACCGGTCGCACTTATCGCACGCGACCCAGGAATCGCGGAAGCGCGTCGCCGCCGCGACGTGCAGCCTGTCGGTGAGCCGCTCGAACGCGGCTTCTTCCATGAACGCCTCGTCGAACGGCACGTTGAACTCGCCGGCGTGGTGGAACTCGTTAAAAAAACGGCGGTAAGTGGCGAGCTTCGTCGCCTTCGAAGCCACGGGCGACACGAGGCAAAACACCGCGATGCCGAACCCGATGGGGGTGTGGTCGTAGTCCTTGAACATGATGGCGTCGCGGCGTAGGAACACGCGCGGGAAAGGCAGCAGTCTTTGGAAGTAGCTCGTGTCCGTGCTGTTCCGGCACACCAGCAGGATCCCGGGGCAAAAGCCCCACTCCACCTCGTTGATGGCGCGGTTGATGAACCGCCACTGCACGGAGGATTCGTACGAGGGGTTCAGGATCACGTGGAAGCCCTTCCACGAGTTTTCCTGCTTCAAGCCATCGTCGGCTTTGTCGTACGTCTTCTCGGCGGGGATATTCGGCCGGCGCTTGGAGTTGGTGCACGGATCCAGCAGACCGCGAATGATGGGCGCCTCGATCGTCGGCAGGTTGAGCTCGAACACGCGGCACCCGGCGTCGATCACCCAGTCCGGGGTCAGACCGTCCTTCTCGCCGTCCTCCCGCGGCTCGTACGCGCGCGCCGCGTGCCTCGGGTCTACGGGCGCGCCGAGCGCGCCGTCTCTCTTCCTCCGTCCGTTTCCGTCCGTCGCCGCGGTCCCCTCGCCCGCGTCGTCCTCCCCGCCAGACTCCTCCTCCCCCTCGCTGGCGCTCCAGGTGGGGACCCAGCCCCCCATGCAGGCCTCCTCCGCCTCTTCCAGCGCCTTGCGCGCCACGGAAGCCGCCACGCGCATCCCGTGCTTTTCCCTCTTCTTTGGGGCGGACCGCCGCGTCGCCATCGCCAGCAGCCGCGCCGCGAACGCGTCGTGCCGCTCGCGGATCCGAATCGCCGCGGCGTCCGACTCGCGAAAACGCGTTCCCGTCCCTTGCCTTTCCTCCCGACGTTCCGGTGAGAGGAGCGGGGGGAACGCGCCGCCGCCGCCGAGACCGTCCGTCCGCGCTCCGGGAAGGAAAAACGGCGCGAGCGCCTCGGTTCCCGCCCACGCGAACGAGCCGTCGCCGAAACACCGCACCAGCGCCATGGGCGTGGACGGCGGCGCGCCTCGGTCGCGCCACAGCCGCTCGATGTGCTGGCAGTTGCGCAGTTTCCAGACGCGACCGGGCCACCAAAGCACGCTCGGGTCGTCCGCGTCGGAACCCGCGTTGCGATCCGCCGAAACGGCGCTCGCGCTCCCGGCGACGCTCTTCTTGGACGACAGGCGCGCCCACACCAGGTCGCCGGAGGCGTACCCTGGAGGCGGCGCGAGCTCCTTCTCGGGGACGCGCGTCCGCCACTCCACGTCGCACAGCGGCCGCTCGTCGTCTGAGTCGTCCGATTCGGACCCGGAGCCGATTTCGGTGCCTGATCGGGGTGTGGCTCTCGCCTGGGAACCGTCGCGGTCGTCGCCTCTTTCGTCTGCGCTCGCGTCGTCCGGCTCGCGTCCGGCTCGCGCTCGCGGCTTTTTTTTTCGCGGAGCACGCCCGGTCGACCGCGGTTTCGGCGCAGGGCCTTTCGCGCGCTTGCCCTTACCGCCGGGGGGGCACAGAGGCGCGGGGACGAACACGGGCTCCGGCGCACGCCGTTTGCGGCCGGTCGTGTTGAGCTCCTCCGCCAAACGACGCGCGAGGACCTCGTCCGACACGGGAACCTGCTCGCGGGCCGGCACGTCCAACGCGGACGTTCCGTCATCTGTCGCGAGTTCCGAGATGGTCGCCACCATCCCGGCCGCGTCGCGCCCGATCACATGATCGGGCGCGGTGGCGTCCGCGGACGCGTCCCGGTTCGCGTCGGGTACGTCGGACATCGAGAGCCACGATTGACGGATCGTGCCGTCGCGGTTCGAGGGGGAGGCGCGAGCGATCGTGTGAGACACACGTCGGGGTCTGGAGACTTTCGTGCGCATCAGCGCCAGCTCAACACACCTGAACGAAACGCGACGAAATAAGGCAGACTACGTAAAAAGTTAACAACGCTCGGAAGAAAACCTCCGCGCCGCCGCACTCGTCAGCTCCGCTTGGCCGCCTTCCCCGCGGGCGCCTGGGTACGGCTCCTCACTCTCAGCTCACCCGCCCTCTGTTCGAACCCGACGTGCGCGGCCGCCGCGCACATCAGCAGCGACCACGCGAGGAACGCGAGCGCGTCGCCGTTCCCCCGGCTCAGATACGCGCGCGCGAGCGACTCGAGGCCGTCCAGCCCCACGACGTACCCAACCATGTTCCCCGCGATGAGCACGTGCACGTTGACCGCACCCGCGAACGACCGCAGGCATCGAAACACGACCGTGTCCCTTGATTCTACCGTGGGAAACGTCTTTCGGCCGATCGCGCCGACCAGAAGCTCCGGCGCCAGAAACGCGGCGAAGATGACGGACCAGCCGAGTAACCGCGTGTTCATCTTGTCGTGCCACGCGGCGACGAACAGAAACACCACCCACGCGTTCGCGAGTCGGTGTTTCGCCCCACCAAGGGGCACGTACACGTACCGCACGAGCCACTTGTTGTAGGAGGCGTGCCACCCCTTCCAAAACCCCAGTATGGTGGCGTTGTTGTTCACGCACCGGAGCATGTTCTCGGGCGCCTCCACGCCGCTCGCCAGCGCCCAGAGCCGGAAGAAACGCCACATCACCGTGAACTTGAGGTACATGAAGTTGAGCGTCGCCAGGCTCGTCGCGCCAACCTCGAACGGACCGAACATCTCTCCGCGCGTCCACACGCGACCGAGCGCCATGGCGTTCGTGTACACGAGGTGCGTCCACACCTCCAGGAGCAGAAACACGAGCGCGAACTTCACGAGCGCGTAGCGCGCGACGGCGCGACGCGAATGCGTCGTCTGCGCCGCGTACAGCTGCGGCGCAAACCCGTGGAACACGCACGTCGGGCCCGCCAGATACAGCGGCGGGTACAGGCAGTACGCGAAATACTCCGCGAACGAGTACTCGACACGCGCCGGCGGGTCACGGTTTTTTAGGCTGTCGCGATCGCGTCGTGTGCCGTCCCAAGCGCCGACTCGCTCGCTTCTCTGAACGACAGAACCGTTCGAAGGCTCGAGGCGCCCGGCGCGCTCGGGCTCGGCGGGCTCGGGCGCGCCGGCGCCGCGCCAAACGCTTCCCGAGACGCGCGCCGTCGTTTTCCTCGTCTCCGGTTCCGAAGGGTTCGGTCGCGTCTCCGCGTCCCGCGCGCGGTGGCGGTGCAGGTCTGCGCCGAAGCTGATCAGCCGGAGCACGAGCAGGTTGAAATGCACCCACCAGCGGGGCAGGACGCCCTGGAACGACGCGTCCAGAGGTTCGAGCGCGCTCCCGCCGAGACCGGCGAACGACCAGGCGGGCGCGGAGAACTGCGCCGCGGCCAACGCCGCGAGCCCGCTGACCCAGACGGCGGCGAGTCCGATGTGACGGCGGCCCGCGAAGGCGCGGCAGACGCAGTAGTGCGCGCAGATGAGCGAGACGATCCAGACCGACCGCACGCCGTGCAGGTACGAAGCGAAGACCGCGCCGTACGCGGCGTGGAACGCCGGCATGGCGTCCGGGCCCAGCGCCCGCCGCGCCGCCGCCACGAGCGGCGCGGTGACCAGCGCGGCGCCGAGTAACGTGGGAAAGGGCGTTCTAAACGCGCGCCACTGTGCGTCGGAGAGGTCCACCTGGCGCCCGAAAAGCCACCCCGGCTGCAGGCCGGGGAGCCGCGCGGGTCTCTGCGAGACGTCCATGCCATCCGAAAACCCGAGGGACGACTCCGCGCGCGCGCTCCACGCGCGCCAACCCGCGGACACGCCTCTGTCGTACTTCACGGACATCAACGCGCACTTCGCGGTACCCACCGCATCCAGGAGCACCGCGATGGAAAGCGCGAGAGCCATCTCCGAGGCGGGCGCCTTGGGGGGCGGAGGCTCCGCCCCCGGCGTCTTCGCAGGCATGGTGGCACGCGCGCTGCGAGGTGTCGGAGCTCGAGCACCGGAGGTGCGACGAAAATGAATCTCCGAGCCCCACTCGCGAGTCGTGGGATACCTAAATTCGAGGTGACGTGGTCGCGCCCGTGCACAACTCCTCGCGTGCATCGAGCACCACCATCATGAAGTTCACGCACGTCGTCCTCCTGTTCGCCCTCGTCGGCGGCGCGACCGCGCGCGCCGTCCCCACGGAAAGCGCCCGCCTGGTCGCCCCCGGCGACGACGCCCCGCTCGTGATGCGGCTCTCCGAGGATTTCCTCGCTGACGCGACCGCCTCGCTCGACGCGGTGGGCGCGCACAAGCTGCCGTACAGCAACCCGTCCACCGGCCACTGCCAGGAGGGCGAGTCTTCCGTGTCCATCGGCGGCGTCCCCGGCGCGTTCTGCTCCCCGTCGTGCGGGCCCGCCACGCCCTGCCCCAAGGACTCGCACTTCGGTGCCACAGCGCAGGGCCAGTGCGTGCTCGAAACGCCCGGGCACCACGAGCCCACGCAGTGCGCGCTCATCTGCAAGCCGGGCGCCGGCGGGTGCCCCCGCGGCGCGTCGTGCCAGCCCATCCAGGGCCTCGGCATCTGCACGTACCCCACCGGCCCCCGCGAGGACGAAGCCGAGGAGGCGCCCGAGGAGGAGACCCACTGAGACGTCGGCCAAATCTCGCGCCGCTCCGAGACGCGTCCGCCGTCGTCGCCGCGGCGTTTCATAACTTTCGCGGTTCGCGTCGAATGATGAAATGATGAAAGGAGGGTTCACAGTCGTCGCGTCTGGTTTTCGCCCGTCTCGCGCTCGATCACCTCGTACTCCCTCTTGGGCAACGGCCTGTGGTACACCAGGGAGTGGAACACCCAGTGCCAGTCCATCACGGGCACGCCCAGCGCCTTGCCCACGGCGACGCCGGACCCGTCGCCGCCGTCCACGACCGCCGTCGCGCCCTCCGCCCACCCGAAGCTTTCGGGGGCCTCCCGCTCGGCGCTCGCCTGCGAGTCGGGCACGGATTCGGGAACCTCCGTCTCGCACGCGGTGACGCTCTTCGGCGGCGGCGTCCCGCCGCGCGGCGTCCCGCGAGCGCCCGCGAGCGCGCCGGGCGCGCGCGAAAGCACCGCCTCTGCGCCGCCCGCGAGCAGCAGCCGCTCCATCTCCGAGACCAGTAGGCGCGCCGGCGCGGACGCCACCGCCACCACCTCGCCGGCGAACGCGCCGGGCGCGCCCGACGCGACGCGTCTCCGGCCGCCGGCGGGGCCGACACCGAAGCGCTCTTCGGCGCCCGATTCCCTGTCGTCCGGGTCCGGGCCCGCCGAAACCCAGCTTCCGTCCTCGGCCCGGACCCCGCGCCCCGGGTCTTCGAGCTCGAAGTCCCGCTCGGGGAGCCACCGCCGCGCCTCCGCGCACCTGTCCAGGTACGAGAAAGGAAGCACCCACGCGCCCCGCGCCACCGCCTCCAGGTACTTCACCGTGCGCGCGGCGACGCGCGGTTTCGCGCTCGCGTCCGCGCGCGTCGCGTCCGCGTTTTTTTCGTCGGACGCGTCCATCAAGAGATGCGTCGCGCCTTTGGGGAAGCCCTGCGCGGGGTCCGCGGCGATCGCGGGCTCGATTCGACCGGAGCGAGCCGCCGCGGCGGCAGTCGCGTCGTTCGCGCGCGCCAAAGCCTTCGCGAGCGCCGCCGCCTTTTGTTTCCCGCGGGCGCCTCCGAGCGATTCGCTCCGCGACGAGACTGACGGCGCGGCGGTCGCGTACGCGAACACGCGGGTCGCGACGCGCGACTCCGGCGACGCCGTTTCTCTCCGAACCCCCGACCGTCCCGGTTCCGGTTCCGAAACGCGGAGCCCCGAGGAGGTTTTGTTTTGTCCATCCGCCGAATCCTCTCCGGGCGGTTCGCTCGCGTTCGCCTCCGCCGCCTCCGTCTCGTCGCACAGCACGACCCCGACGAGACGCTCCACCAGGCCCGCGTCCAGCTTCTCCAGCTCGGCGTGCAGCTTCTTCAGCGCGTGCGCCATGCGTTTCGGCGGCGGCATCCCGTGTGCCGCCACGTACAGAGCCCGCGCCTGCCGCAACGTCAGCGACCGCACCCGCGGCTGGCGCGGCGGCTCGGGGTTCCGCCGCCGCCGCGCCCGGCGGCTCTCCGTCTCGGCGTCCGCGGCGGCGCGCGTCAGCGTCGGCGACGGCGCGCCGGAGGCAGTCGCGCGGGCGGCGCCGCACGGCGTCGGGAGGCTCGGGCTTCCGCGGCTTCCGCGCTCGCTCTCGCGCGCCGTCGCGTTCGGGTCGGTGTTTTGCGTCTCGCGAGTGTAGCTGACGTAGATGGGCGTCGGGCTGGGAAGCGTCTCGGAGGCGGGAAGCGTCTCGTTTGCGTCTTCTTTCGCGTCTCGCGCCGTCTCGAGACGCGCCGCGAGGAACGCCAACGCGGCGTCGACGACGCGCACGTCGCTCGCCATCTCGCGGCATCTCGCCGAGCTCGGAACGCGTCGCGAGCTAATTCCGCTCGTCGGGGTTCGCGCGGGAACGGGTCCGGGACCCGGCCCGGGCGCGCCGTTTTCCTCGCGGCGCGTGGGCGGCTCCGCCGAGAACCTCGCGCGCGCCGACTCGATCTGCTCGATGACGCCGTTGTAGGACTGGTTCACGCGCAGGTCCTTGAAGTGTAGGGGCATACCGCACTGCGGGCATTTGCTCTCGTACACGCCGTGTCCCTGCAGCTTGTCCTCCACGCACGCCAGGCAGAACGTGTGGCAGCAGGGCAACGTCGCCGGATCCCGCAGGACGCCCTCGCAGATCTCACACATGATCTCGTCGCTCAGCCTCGTGACGCCCTCGTGCTTGGACGGGCGGAGGTCTTCGTACTCGTCGTACCCGTCCATCGCCGCCGCCTCGGCCATCGCCGCCGCGACGGAAGCGCGCCGCTTCGTGGGGGGCATGCCGACCCGCGCACCGGCCGCGCGCCCTCGCGAGTGAGTCTTGACGCTTTCAAAACGCGAGGAAGTAGGCACACCGACGTTGCTCGCCGGACCGTCGTCGCGAGAAGGCGAGATTTGTCACGGCGCGGCGCTTCGAGAGCGAAAGCGCGGTTCTACGTTCGTTACATAACAGGACTACTTCATCGCGCCGTGCGGCATGACCCCCTGCGGAACGATCCCCGGCCCGTGCGTTCTGACGCCGCTCTGCGTGACCGCCTCGTCCGTCTCGTCGAACCCGTCCGAGCGGAAGAAGGTGTAGGACAGGATGACGTCGTTCACGTCCGCCATCGCCGGATCCGTCGCAAACTCGGGGTCGAGGTAGAAAAACACCGGCATGTCCACCTCTTCGCCCCCGCGCAGGCGCTGTTCCTCGAAACAAAAACACTGCACCTTGTTGAAGTAGCTCCCCGCCTTGTTCGGCTGCACGTTGTACGTCGCGACGCCCACGACTGGGTCCTTTGATCGGTTCTTCGCGGTGAAGAACGCGAGGGTCGTCTCGCCGGGCCGAACGACGACGTTTTTCTGCGTCGGCGTGAATCGCCACGGCATGCCCTCGGCGACGTCGGCGTTGAACGAGATGGTCACCGAGCGCTGAGACGCAGCGGCTTTGGTTCGCTCGGGCAAAGACGCAGAATCCCTGAGCTTGTCCTCGATGGTCTTGCGCCGCGTTGTGCCCCCGAATCCCGTGGCCTGGCAGAACATGCGGTACAGAGGCACGGACGCGTACGTCGCGCCGACCATGCCCACGGCGAGCGCCAGCAGGTACATGCCGCCCGCGCTGGCGCTGCCTCGAGCGCGCGCGTTTCCGGACGCGATGCGCGCCGCGCGTGCCTGCCTCGACGCCTCTTGCTTCGCAGCAGCCTCAGAGGAAGACGAAGGCGGCGCCGAGGACGAGGGGCCTCTCGAGGCGAACGCGCGCGCGCGAGCGCCACGCGCGGCGAGACCCGCTGCCGAGGAAGACACCGCCGAGCCCCCGTGGGTCCACGTGTTCGCGCGCCAGCAGTCTATGAGGGGCGGGGACCATGGGTACGGCGCGCGCGCCGCGACGGACGGGGCGCCGTGCGACGCCGCCGCCACCACCACGCGACGCGCGCCGTGTCTCAGCATGCCGCGGGGGACTTGCTCAGCAGCGAAGTGACGTCGTCGGTGCCGATCGGCTCGTCATCATCACGCACTGACATGATGAGCGGCAACTGGTTGATCAACGAACGCGTGCTCGCGTCCTCCGAGGTTTTTCCGTCCGTTGATTCGCGGCGGTCAGCGTCGCGCCCCGCGGTCGAGACGACACAACACCGTGCGCGGTCGCGTCGAGCCCCATCTCCAGGATCCTCACGCGTGGCGATGGCGATGGAGGAAACGCGTACGTCCGCGCGCGCCTCTTCGAACCCATCAGACGTCCCGCGCCCCTCGGTCTCCGCGAGCGACTCGGCACTCGAACGATGACGAAACGCCCGAAATCACGAACGTCTTGGAGCGCGCGACTGACCGCGCGCACCATCCCCCCCCTCCGTCGATGCAGCGGCGCAACCGGTCACGCAGAGCGATGCGTCGAGTCTCGTCGCACTCGAGAGTCTCGCGGCGGCTTCCCCCGCGACGAACGCGGCCTCGACGCCCGCGGTTCCGTCCGCGGACGACGCCCCCTCGCGGCGCCTGGCGGACGTGTCCGCCAAGTTTTCCCAATTCTACAGCGACCTGGAGTCGGAGAAGGCGCGCCGCAGCGAAGCCGAGCTCGGGCGGCGCAACCAGCTCTTCGAGCAGGTCCAGCGCATCGAGCTGGACGTCGAGGCGGAGGCGCGCAGGCGTCGGGAATCCGAACGCGTGCTGCATGAAAAGCTCGCCGCGGACATGGCGCAGAGCGAGGCGCGCGTCGAGTCGCGCCTGCGCGAGGTTTCGAGCGAGCTCGCGCGCGGCATGGATGTGCTTCGCAAGACGGTGGCAGAGTTGCACGAGGGTCTGCGGGAGGAGCGGAAACAGAGGCGGGAAGACGTCGAGCGGTTAGCGGAGCACGTCGTGGAGCGCGTGGAGGAGTGCCAGAGCGGCATCGACGACGAGCGCGTCGCGCGGTTGGAACGCGAAGCGTTGACGCTGAAGCGCGTCGGGGAGGATGTGCTTCGCATCGCCGGAAAAGTGGATGAGGAAGGCGCGGCGCGCGAACGCGGCGTCGGCGCCTTGCGAAGCGACTTGGACGCGTTGCGGTCGAAAGACACCGCCGAGGCGGACGCGTTCCAGACGCTGGTCTTATCGGACCTCGCCGCGATCAAAACCGCGCTGAACGAAGAGAAGCGCGAGCGCGTCGGCGAGGACGAGCGCATCGTCGGCGCGCTCAACGCGTACGCTCGCATCACGCAGGAAAGCCTCAAGCTGGTCAACCGAAGCGACGACGCGTAGACAGCGCGCGAGGAGAGGTCAAGTCTGATACCCTCGAAGGTATTGTACAGCCGCGTAGCCGCGGACGGTCGTCGCGGGACGTGTCGTGCGATGATGGACAAAGCAGTATCGCGCGTAGATTTTGTCGTGAAGGGACTGCGCGACGCGGACTCGCGTCGTCCCCGCGCGCGTCCCCGCGAGCGCCTTCCCGGCGCTCAGCGAAAGTCTCGAGCGTTACAATCAGTTTGTCGTCGGGAAAAATTCCCGACGCGACGTGACCCCGCGTCCGCCGAATATTCTCGGCTTTATGGGGTGCTCCGATGGGCACACCGCGACGCGCCGAGTCGCCGGGTTCGGCGCCCCTGGGATGCTCAGGGGGCTCGTGTCTGCGGTCAGTCTCGCGAGTACGACGACCGCTGTGGGCGCGCGCGAGACGCGACGGGTGCACGCGATGGCGCTCGCGCGAGGTCCGGGATCTGGGATCGGGGACGGCAAGCTCGCGGTGGAGCGGCTGTTCGACGTGTGTCAGGAGGTGCTCGGCGCGTCGCCCGACGGCACGGCCGCGACCGTGGACGACGTGAGCGCCATCGCACCGCTCATGGACGGCATCACGCCCGCGGACCTCGGTATCGTCCCGCCGACGCGCGCGGCCAACCACCTGACCGCCCGGCTGTTCGGCCGACCCGGAACCGGCCCTCGAGCGCCGCAGCACCCGCCGCTGGAGTACCTTAAGCTGCACGAGTGCGCGGCGTTCGCGATGGGCGTGTTTCGCTTCCCGGAGCGGGGCACTATCCCCCTGCACGATCACCCGGGCATGACCGTGGTCTCGAAGCTGCTCTACGGGCGCATGCGCGTTCGCTCGTACGACTGGGCCGAAGCCGGCGACGCCGGCGTCGTCGTCGACGGCGCGGGGGCGGCGACGCGCGTCCCGCGATTGGCGCGGCTCGTCGCGGACCGCGAGATCCAGTCGCCCATCGCCCCACTCTCGCTGTACCCGAGCGACGCGAACGTGCACACGTTCCACGCGCTGACGGACGCGGCAGTCCTGGACGTCCTCGCGCCGCCGTACGCCGTCGGAGCCGGGCGCGACTGCCACTACTTCGTCGAGACGCCGCTGGGCCCGCGCGGCGAGCCGTGCGGCGAGAACGAGGCATGGCTTCTGGAGACGGAGTGCCCGACGAGCTTCGAGGTGAACCGGGGTTCGTACGTCGGGCCGAGGGTGGGGAGCGAGGCCCAGGCGGAGTGAGACGCGTGGAGGGGTCGAAAGGGGGCGTCGTTTTCGCGCTCGACCCGCGCGGTACCTTAATGGGGCTATTAATGATTACTGTACCATATCTCACCTCAGCGCCTCGCTCACTTCGTCCGTCCCGTCCTCGTCGAAGAGGTGCTTGTAGTCCGGGTTCGCGGTGATCTTGTACGAGGACATGCCGGTCAGGCGCCCCTGCTTGATCACCTCGGGCAGGGGGGGGCATCCCTCGAGGTCCATCGACCTCGCCGCGAGCTTCTTGCGGACGAAGAGCGTCGCCTCCGCGATGACGAAGAGCGAAGAGACGGCGACGAACCCGATGAAGGGAATGAGCCCGTTGACGCGCGCGATGCGCGCGCCTATGTCGTACTGCGCGTCCACCTGCTTCACGCCGTCCACCCACGCCTCGCTCGCGCCGCCGCCGAGCGCGTACGAGGGCGCGTCGCGCGCGCCGAAGGCCCAGACGGCGACGGCGAAGTGCAGCGCCACGGCGACGGGCATGGAGTGGATGAGCAGCGCGGCGAGCTTAGCGCTGTAGCGCGGCGGGTTGGCGCAGTAGCGCACCAGCATCACGCGGTCGATCACGATGGACATCACGATGAACACCACCATTGCGACGTGCACGAGCGGGATCCCCGCGGAGAAAATCAGCGAGTACACCACCTGCGCGATGAACTGGCCGTACCGCTCCGAGAGCAGAAACGGCGGCGGCGTGGTGAGCTCGTTCAGCTCGCGCTGCGACTTGACCTTGTCCGTGAAGTACCAGCGATTCAGCCTCCAGATCACCACCGGCGTGAGTAACGTGAACGGGAACGACCCCGCGTTCAGGATCACGATCTGCACGAACTTGTTGGAGAAGTCCGAGTACCAGTACCCGGTCATGTCCGGGTGGCCGCCCTTGAACAGGAACGGGATCCCCCGCAGCGCGTCGATCTGCGCTGCCATGAAAAGCGGCAAAAACGCCATGTTCACCACCAGCGCGATGATCATGTACGACGCGATCGCCAGCTCTTTTTTCGTCAAACTCTGCGGGTGTTCCCAGTACGCCAGCTGGTTACACAGCTCCTTCAAAATGAGGTTCATCACCGTCGACACCGCCACGGCGATGCCGAGGTACACCACGGACAACAATTGGTCGTCCCAGTACGACTTGCAGAACGCGCCCAGCCCGTCGTCGTCGTCGTTGTACGCGGCGAAACCCTTCTCCTTGCAGTAGCAGTGGTGGCACACGTGCGCGGCGCACTCGTCCGCGTTGGAGTCGGGAAAGATGCCTCCTCCCCACGCTTCGTTCGCCGCCGCGGACGCGCGGAGCGCCGCCGCCGCGCCGGCGGTGGCGTCGTCGACGAAGAACCCGCTCGCCGCCGACATGTCGGCGACCCACACGCCAAACTCGATGTGCGCCTTGCACGCGAACACGTCCGCGTCCTGCGCGATGAACGGCGCGATGTCTACGCGCGCGCCCGGTGCTGCGGCAGAGGTGCTCTCCAGATCCCATATCGAACTGCAGTCCATCTTCTCGCCGCCGGGCCCAATTTCGGAGCACGTCGCGTACGGGTTCAACGAGTTGTTCGCCGCAATCGCCGCCCCGATCACCGCCAGCGACACGAGCAGGACAAAGGTCATGATCGCCGCGGACCGCAGCTTGCGCTTCCACATCGTTTTCTCGGCGAAGTGCAGATTCTCCCACAGCACGTCCGAGGGGGGCTTCGCCATGCGGATGCGCAGCTTCTGCGGCGGCATCAGCGGCGCCTCGCGGTAGAGGCGGATGTCCTCCTCGCCGCGCGCAATCATCTTCGCGCGTGCATCCTTCGGGCGCGCGTCCTTCGGCAACAAGTCGAAGCTCAGAGCCTTGAGGGCCTCCTTGGATTCCGCCACGCGCGTGATGCAGTCCACGCACGTCTGCTCCTCCACGAACGTCACCCACGCGCACACCACCGGGAAACCCTGCTGCGCGCACGCCGCGACAGCATCGGCGTTTTCCTCGCGCTTCACGTTGAGCTCCTTGATTTTTTCCTTGATCAAGTCCGGGTTGTAGTCGTCCGGGTTGCTCGAGCCGGCCGCGCCGACGGTGCCCTTCTTCATCGCCCGCTTTGCCGCCTTCGCGGCGCTCTCCGTGCGGTCGCTCATGGGCAGGCTCTGGTCCTTCGCCACCTCGAGCACCAGCGCGTAGAAGTCAATTGCGAGCCCGGGGAGCACGCCGCGCGCCACCAGGTCCTTCTTCGTCTTTTCGTAGGCGAGGTGCCACAGCCGTCTCCACTTCTCCGGGCCGTTCGGCTCGTTCTCGATCGTCTGCCCGAGCAGACGTTGCGCCCTGCGCAGCATGTACTCCAGCAGATCCGCGTTGGCTTCGAGAGCCATCGCGCGTTTCCGCAGCTTGATCACCCGCGTCACGTCGCGGCCGAGGCACACCTCAAAGACGGCGCCGCAGTGCTTCTCGAAGTGCGCCCTGACGCTCGCCTCGGTGGCGTTCTCCGGAAGCCCCCGAACCTCCACGGCGTAGTCGTCGATGGTGATGGTGTTCACGTCCACCTCGTCGTTGACGCGCGCCTTGTAGTAGAAGTGGTACACCGTCAGCGCGCACAGCACGAGCATCTGCACGGCGTCGAGCGCGACAACCACCAGCGTCGCGTCGCGGTCCGCGTCAGTCACTTCCCCCACCCTGGACTTGTTGGAGCCCCAGAACAGCGCCGCGCCGAACGTCGTGCGCGCGAGGCCGCTCAAGGTGTCCCACCCGGTGCCGTTCTCGTCGTTCGCCACGTTCGCGAGGTGGAACAAACCGCCGGAGAGCGCGGTGAGCAGCAGGAACGCGATGAGGTAGTCGCGCAGCACGATGAACCAAAAGACGATGCCGTCGCTGAAGCGCTGCATCATGTCGTCCAGAGGGATGCTCACGGGAAGACGCTTCGTACGACGCCCATCCTCGCCGATCTCCTCCTCACTCTTCAGGTCGTGCGGCTGCTTGCGGCGCATGCGTTCGAGCGCGAGCTCTAAGTTCGGAGGCTCGTACACCGAGGCTTTGATGTTGCTCTTCCTCGGCGTCGTCAGCTCGGGTCGCTTCTTTTTCTTGCCGAACACGCTCGAGTTCCGCTGCTTGGTGTGCTTGCCGCTGTCCGAGTGGCTGATGCCGGCGTCGTCGGTGTCGTCGGTGTCGACGGTGACACCCACCGCGGACGCCCGCAGTTCCGCGTCCGCGGGGATCGAGGGGAGACCCTCGTCGTCATCGGCGGAGGCGGAGGGCAAACCGGGCAAACTTCCGATCGACAAACCGGGCAATCTTCCGATCAACGAGTTCGAGGGCGGGAGCTCCCCATCTCGAGCCTCCTGGGAGCCAAACGCGCGCCGAAGGAACGCCATGGTGAAGGTTCAGAGGGCAGCGCGCGACTGCGCCTCGGGCCCTCGCGCGAAGACCCGCTCCGAACGCCGCTGTGCGCAACGCTTGTGCCGCGGGCGGGATTCTTTGTCGACAGTCGGAACAAGTTAACAGTGCTGTATGGGCGCGCAGTGAGCAGAGTGATTTCGGATCGAGCAGCCGAAAGCCGAATCTTCGCAAACTTTCGCCCGCGACCGCCGACGTGGGAAAAAGAAGGCACCGCAGGAAGGCAGGACCCTTTCCGACCTCGTTGTCGCCTACAGCAGGCCGCGCGCGCCTCTTGTGGCCGGAGGCGTCGCCGGCGACGACTGGCGAGATGCCCGTTCCGGATGTGCTGGCGCACGTCAAGTCCCTACTGGCCTCGACGTCCGTGGACGAGGAAGTGAGCGAGTACGTCGCCGACATGGCGAGCGAGCTCCTGGCCGAGGGCGAGCCCGGGAGGTCGGCGGAGGAGATGGTGGAGGAACTGGTGGACGCCGCGGCCCCCATGCTCGGCGAGTTCATCGATGACGACGCGATCGCGGCCCTCTTCCAGAACGCCGTGCGTCATTTCACGGGCGGCGAGGGCGGCGAGGACGGCGAGGACGGGGGCACCGCCGCTGGCAACGACGACGACGCCGTCGATCATTGTTTGGATCTCCGAGGGATCATCCTCGCGTTCGCCGGGAAGGTGCTTTTGAAGCCAACGAACCTTCGACTCGTTCGGGGAGGCAAATACGGCGTGGTCGGCCAGAACGGCGCGGGGAAGACCACCCTGCTGACGCGTCTCGCCGCGGGGGATATACACGGCTGGCCCGAAGACCTGCGCTGCGTCTTTGTGCAACACGAGGTGCTGGCGACGGTGGAGACGACCATCCTTCGTTTCGTCGAGGCGCACGCCGTCGAGATCGGCGCAGACGCGAGCGACGCGTTGCCGTGCCTAGAGGCTGTCGGGTTCACGAAGGACTTGATGCGGAAAACAGTCACGCAGCTTTCCGGGGGATGGCGCATGCGCCTGGCGCTCGCGCGCGCCATGCTACAGAAAGCCGACCTGCTGCTCCTGGACGAGCCGACCAACCACCTGGACGTCGGCGCCGTGGAGTGGCTGGCGAGCCACCTGAACTCGCTGCGGAACACCACCGTGCTCGTGGTGTCGCACGACTACGACTTCCTCGCGGACGTCGCCACTCACATCGTACACTTCGAGGACCAGTGTCTGACCGCGTTCGAGGGCGGGTTCGCGGGCTTCCGCGCGGAGAAGCCCAACCTGGTGCTGCCGCGCATGAAGCGGGACCTGGTGGACGAGATCGAAAAGCGCGCCGCCGCGGACGGCATCGCCGCCGTCGGCCACGGGCACGACGCGTCCTCCTCGAGCGAGCGGTCCTCCAAGATGCGCTCCGCCGCGCTCGCGGGGGTCAGCCTGGAGGACCTCGGCACGCGCGCCTCCGCACGCGGCGGTGGTGGCTTCGCGTCGGCGATGTCCTCCGGCCTCGGCGGCGGCGCCGCCAAGTCGGCGCAGTCCAAGCCGCTCATCTCGTTCCCCGACCCCGGTGGGCTGGACGGCATCAAGAACAGACAACAGGTTGTGCTTCGCGTGGATGACGTCGCTTTCGCGTACCCGGGGGGCAACGCGCCCGTGCTGGACGGCGTGAACGCCAGGGTCACGCTCTCGAGCCGCGTCGCGATTGTCGGCGCGAATGGCGCGGGGAAGACGACGCTCTTGAAGAACATCGTGGGCGAGCTCGAGCCGGGCGCGGGCTCGATCTGGAAGCACCACAACCTGCGCGTCTCGTACATCGCGCAGCACAGCATGCACCACCTGGAGTCCAACTTGGAGATGCCCCCCAAGGAGTACATCCAGAATCGCTTTTTCCTGGGCAGGGATAAGGAGCTAGCGGCGATGGCCACCATGGAGCTGGGCGACGACGACAGAGCGGCGATGAAGGTGAAGGGCAACGTGTGCGAGATCCTCGGCCGCGCTATGAAGGGCGGGTCGCTGTGCTACGAGGTGCGTAAGACCGGCGACCGGCCGGGCGTCACGCGGTGGGAGCCGGCGGAGTTCCTCAAGGCGCCCTACGTGGCGAAGATGACCAGGCACTACGACGAGAAGCTCAAGGCGTCGCAGAGCGGGCTCGACATCCGGCCGCTGACGTCGGCCGAGGTGTACGCGCACCTGAGCGACTTCGGCATCTCGCGCGAGCTGGCGGACGGCAAAATCAAGCGCATGTCCGGCGGTCAGAAGTCCCGTTTAGTTCTGGCCGCGGCGATGTGGACCAAGCCGCACGTCATCGCGCTGGACGAGCCCACGAACTACCTGGACAACGAGACCCTCGCGGCGCTGACGGAGGCGCTGCGCAAGTTCAAGGGGGGGGTGTTGACGGTGTCGCACAACGCCGGCTTCGTCGCCGACCTGTGCACGGACTCTTGGCGCGTGTATCAGGGGAAGGTGACGTCCTCGGAGGAGGGCAGCGCCGCGGGCGCCGGTAAGCGGAGCGCCGCCGCGCGCAGGAAGGCGCGCGCGGACGAGAAAGAGGCGGCGAAGGTTTCGGACGGGAAAAAAAAGGGTGACGACTCCGACGAAAACGGCGAAGGCCGCGGCGCGGTCACGCTGGGGGGCGTCGATGTCGACCGCACGGTGACCGGCGTCCTGGCGTCGCGCCCCACCGCGATCGATCTACGCATCGATCAGTTTTCCATGCAGGTCAACGGCCAGGAGCTGGTCAGGGACTGCGCGCTCGAGCTCAACGCCGGGCGGCGATACGGCTTGCTCGGCGCGAACGGGTGCGGGAAATCGAATTTGCTCGCCGCGCTCGCCAACCGCGAGGTGCCGGTCCCCGCGCACCTGGACGTGTACCACTTGCGCGAGGAGGCGGAGCCCTCGCCGCGCACCGCGCTTCAGGCGGTAATAGACCACATCGAGCGCGAGGTCAACCGTCTGCAGGCTCTGGAGGCGTCCATCTTGTCTGAGGGTGGCGTCGGCGACGAGAGGCTCCAGCCCGTGTACGAGCGGCTCGAGGCATTGGATCCGGCGACGTTCGAGAGCCGCGCCGCCGAGCTTTTGCACGGGCTCGGGTTCGACCGCGCGATGATGCGCCGCGCGACCGAGGACATGTCCGGCGGGTGGCGCATGCGCGTATCGCTGGCTCGCGCGCTCTTCGCAGCGCCCGCGCTTCTGCTGCTGGACGAGCCCACGAACCACCTGGATCTGAGCGCGTGCGTGTGGCTGGAGCACTACCTGGCGCGCTACGCCAAGTGCCTGCTCGTGGTTTCGCACTCGCAGGATTTCCTCAACGGCGTGTGCACGCACATTGTGCGCCTGTCCAACAAGACGCTGTCGTACTACACGGGCGACTACGACACGTTCCAGAAGACGCTCGAAGCGGACAGCGTGATCCAGCAGCGCAAGCACGACAAGGAGCAGGCGGACATCAAGCACCTCCGGGAGTTCATCGCGTCGTGCGGCACCTACGCCGACAAGATGAAGCAAGCCAACTCGAAACAGAAGATCCTGGACAAGATGGAAGCCGCGGGGTTGACGCCTTCCCCTAAAGCGGACAAGACGTTTCAGTTTTCCTTTCCGGAGTGCCGCAAGCTGCCCCCGCCGGTGTTGCCGTTCAAAGAGGTTGCGTTTTCGTACCCGGGCGCAGACCCCACCGACGGCTTTTTGTTGAAAAACCTGGAGTTCGGCGTGGACTGCGACTCGCGCGTCGCGCTGGTCGGGCCGAACGGCGCCGGCAAGTCCACGCTTCTGAAGCTGATGACCGGCGACGTCGAGCCCACGCGCGGGTCTGTCAGCCGGCATGCCGGGCTGAGGATCGGACGGTACCACCAGCACTCGGTGGACGTGCTGGACCAGAGCCAGCACCCGGTGGACTTCTTCCTGTCCGAGTACGAGCGCCTGAAGCGCCCGGTGGACGAGTGGCGCGGGTTCCTCGGGAAGTTTGGCATCTCTGGCAAGCTGCAGACCACCAAAATCGGGTTGCTGAGCGACGGGCAGAAGAGCCGGCTGGTGTTCGCGATGATCTGCGTCGAGAAACCCAACCTGCTGCTACTTGACGAGCCCACCAACCACCTGGACATCGACGCGATCGACTCGCTCGCGTCAGCGATCAAGGCGTTCGACGGAGGACTGGTGCTGGTGTCCCACGACTTCCGGCTCATCGACCAGGTCGCCTCCGAGATCTGGGTGTGCGAGAACGGGGGCGTGACCGTGTGGAAGGACGACATCCGCGCGTACAAGCGGAAACTCGCGAAAGCCGCGGGGTTGTGAGCGCGAGTCTAGCTAGGGGACGGGCGGTCGAGAAGAAGCGGATGCTGCGAGTCGAGACGTTTTTATTTTTAGGAAACGAAAACGAAAACGAAAACGCGCGTTGCCGCGGTTCCCTCCGCCCGAGAGCGCGCGCCTCGCCATCTTCCATCTTCTGAAGACGCTAGTACTTACGTACGTCTTCGGATTTCGTCCGTTCGTGTCCCACCGCGCTTTTCGCGCCTCTCTCGACCCGCGCGACGTTCGTCTTCTACTCGACGCGGCGTAGACGCCGCGCGTCACCTTCTTCTGGTCGTCGCGAGCGCGGTGACCAGTCCCCCGAGCACGGCGGCGCCAACGCCGACGGCGCCGATGCCGATGATGCCGTCGCGCGCAATGGCATCCTCGGCCGCAGCGCGCAGCGTCTCCGCCTGGCGGCAGCCGGCGTCGAACTTGAGCGCCTCCTCCGCGGCGGCGCGCGCGGCCAGGAAATCGCCATCGTTATAGTGCGCCACCGCGGCGATGTACCGGCGGTCGCGCGCAGCCACCGCGTCCGCCCAGTCGTACGCGCCCTCCTGCAGAAGGGCCACGGCGCGCTTGCCGTCGCCCTCGCGCCGGGAGTGCGCGAGGGCCCACGCCAGGCGGAACCGAGCGGCGTCGTGCGCGGCGTGCTCCTCCGCGCTGGAGGCGGGCGAGGACGCGACTGCGCGAACGTTATCCGGCGGAAAGCGAGGCAGGTCAGCGCGCGTCGCGCGGGTGGGGGGGCGTGGGGTCGCACGAGGTGCTCGCGCAGCCCGAGGCGTTTCCGAGGCGAACGGGACGAACCTTCCGCGTACATCCGGTCGGCTTCTATGACCATGTCCAGGTCCGCCACGGGCAAGCCGGGCCCGGAACTCGTGAACAGCTTCGCGGCATCCTTGAACTGCTTCGAGATGTCGTCCAGCGAGAGGTTGAAGTCCATCGCGCCGCGCGGTGTGCGCGTGAGACGAGCCGTTGTCAGATCTTCCCCTCGTCGTTGTCAGTTTTCGCACCGAAAACCGACATTTGCGTGATTTAGGATTGTTGGGAGGCATCCGGCGATCCGGGATTGTTTCGACGGCGCGCGCAAAAAGAGGCGAGAGACGTCCGCGGCGCTTCAAAACAGCAGGTACATAATACACTCGCATATTAACGCGACGCTTCGAAGCGAGCTTCGAGGCACGCGCACGCGGTCCCGACGGCGGGCCCGCACGGAAACGCGCGCCGTCCTGACGAATCAGGGAAGCAGAGCCTCGCGCTCCCCCGCGTCGCGCGATCGCCGAGCGCGCGCGGCGGCGACGGCGGCGACCGCCGCCGTCGCCGCGACGGCGGCACCCGCGCCTCGCCACTTCACGACCGCCGGATCCGCGCGCTTCGTTCCCCACCGCGCCTCTCCCAGCTCCGCCGTGTGAATCCCCTTCCCCAGCGCGGCGGCCGCCGCGGCCGCGACCGCGGCGTCCGCCTCCGCGAGCGCGCCGGCGGAGGCGTAGGCGGCGGCGCCCGGGTTGTCCCCCTCGTTTCGGTAGTAGTCCTTCTTGAACACCGAGCCCTCCGTGCACTGCGCGGCGCCGTCCACCTCCTCGCCCACCTTCGCAACCACCGGGTACACGGACTCAAACAGCAAGCCGCACGTGCCGAACAGGTTCTCCTCGTCAGGGTGCAGGCGCTCCAGCTTGAAGTAGCCGTGCTCGCCAAACTCCTCGCCGTACGAGTTCTTCACCAGCCAGTACTTGGTGCCGCCCTCCTCGCCCCACCCCACCACCAGCGCGGCGTGGTTGATGCTCTGGATGCCCCGGCCCGCGGGGGGGCAGGACGCAGCGTCGATGATCCCGGACTCGTAGAACTGCAGGTTGTTCGCGTTGATGCCGATCGCCACCGGGCCGGCTTCTTTGATGGCGATCATCAGCGCGCGGTTTCCGGCGGTCATCTTCAAGTCGCACATCCCGGGCGTCGTGATCTCCAGCGGCGCCGACGCGTCGCACGTCGCGCGCTCGTCATCCTGCGTCGCGCCCGGAACGAGCGCGTCGTACGCCTCCTGCGTGGCGAGCCCGCCGTTCTCGCCGATCCAGTCATACGCGGTGTACATGTTCCCGGTGTTGCAGCCGTTGTCCTGGTGGTCGCACACCATGAGCTGCTTGACGGACATCGGCACGACGTCGGATTTGGTCGTCACCGCCACGCGTCCGGCGATGGAATCCGCCGAGACAAAGGCCCAGCACGACGCGCAGATGTCCTGCTGGTTGTGCACCTCGCCCACCACCGAACCGAACCCAGGCTGCGGATCCGTCCAGGAGAAGTGCGTGGGCAGGTCATCGTAGTTGTCGTCGTCCCCCGACCCGAGCCTGGAAGCCTTGTTCCGCGCGTGCGCCGCGAGTTCCGCGCTGATCTCATCCGTCACCCTCCGCACCTTGCCCGAGCTCGGGCGGTACTTGAGCTGCGTCTTGACAAACTCCTCCTCGGAGAGATCGGCGAAGCGGCCCATCTCCATGTTGAACGTGCGGTCTA
>MDSV01035673.1_pt1 | contig 29813 bp, 21 predicted proteins | sample 810851 | NCBI WGS metagenome assembly MDSV01 (sample SAMN05326640, study PRJNA326480) | marine metagenome | isolation source: seawater | place: Atlantic Ocean: North East | collected 2012 | reverse complement strand
TGGACCATATTAATAGGGAGAAAGCTTGTCATATAATAACAATTGAAGATCCTGTAGAATATTATCACCACACCAAAGAAAGTTTGATCAACCAAAGAGAATTGGGCGCAAGTACGCATAGTTTTGCTAATGCGTTAAAGTCTGCATTGAGAGAAGATCCAGATGTAATTCTTGTTGGAGAGATGAGAGATTTAGAAACTATTTCACTGGCATTAACTGCAGCTGAAACAGGCCACCTGGTTCTTTCTACATTACACACTTCTAGCGCTGTAAAAGCAATAGATAGAATAATAGATATCTACCCATCAGGGCAAAAAGGGCAAATTAGATCAATGCTGTCAGAATCTCTAGAGGCTGTTATTTCCCAAAAGCTATTGCCAACAAAGGATGGAAAAGGTAGAGTACCAGCTTGCGAGGTAATGATATCAACAACTGCAATACGAAATCTTATTCGTGAAGATAGAATTTTTCAGATAACCTCTGTAATCCAATCAGGTGGAGTAGAGGGGATGCAAACGTTAGATCAAGATCTTCAAAGGTTAGTTACACAAGGTAAGATAGAAAGAAAAGTTGCTATGGATATTGCAGATAACCCAAAACTATTCAAGCAAAACGTTCTTTAGAACTATGCTGAGAAAAACAAGCAGTGGTATAGGTTTTATAGAGGTTATGACAGCTGTTGTAATCATCTCCATTGCTGCGCTTGGTATTCTAATGGGAGCTGTTCACGCTAGAGGTGAACTTCATGCTCTGGAAGTAAAAGAGCGCGCTACTGAGGAATTATTAAATTACATGGAGTATTGGAAAGGCAGAATAGCTGACGGCGTTCTTTCATCTTCTGAGTGGAGCGGCGATTTGCAAGGTGATCAAATATATTTGTACGGCAATGCTCAATTTAGTTACAAGGTAAAGGCTACTTTGTATTATGATATAGATAAACTAGATAGTTATACGGAGCACGGGCCAACTGATTTTAAAAGGTATAGATTAGAATGTTGGATAAAATGGAAAGACTTTTTACAGACGCCAGGTAATAGATGGAGTGATAAAGTTGAAAAAGAAAGAAGGCTGTCTACTGTCATGGCAGTATTTGATATAGAATGATGAGCTTAAACCACACTTCAAAAGGAATGACCTTGATCGAAATGACTGCAGTAGTAGTTGTTACTAGTATTATTGCATTAGGTATGACCATGGGTACAAGAGGCGTACTTCTTCATTACCAAACTGATCACGTACGGCAGGATCTAAGGCAATATGGTAATAATGTAATGAGAGAGGCGGTTAGAGAGCTAAATCTTGCTCAAAAAGTAGAGGTCGATGGGTTGAACGGGTTTTCAAGAATTAAGTTGTACAAATATTACAGTGACCTAACACCAAGTATGGTCATATCTTGCCACCAAACGAATGGAGTTCAATTTAATTATGATGTTCCGATAAATGGAACATTGAAGCTTCCTAACTTCGGCGCCTATCGAAGTAATGGTCAAAGAAATGTATGGGTAAAAGACTTTGTTGTTACTAGCGAACCTAGCTCTAGGCCAGGATTAACTGCTTTTAAGCAGTCCTATTTACATTTAGAGTTAACAATTGCTATGGACCAGGATGTATTTACAAATGGTCAAAATACTTCAGAAGATCATTATTTTCATAGAGGGGTATTTTTAGGGCAATCATTTATCATGAAAAAATTAACGAATGACCAGTCCCAAATTTCATAGTAAAGGTAGCGCAGCTCCGCTTGCAATGTTATTTACCATGGTAAGCATGGTTTTCACTGCAGCATACCTGAAAAGTTCATTTAATATGTCTGTGCTTGAGGAGTATCGATATGCTGAGCACAGAGCACTATACGCCGCAGAGGCTGGGTTAAATGAGGTGGGTGTGGTGATTTTACCTCAGTTAGTTACAGAAGATACGCTACTTTATCCAGAAGGCAGAAAATACGGTAGTAATGAAAATGGAGCTCCAATAGGAAAATATAAAGATATTTATGCCAGAACAGAGCTTGAACAAAACTCAACCAGAAAAATATATTATGTTTATTCTACTGGCGAGGCTACGCCAAGAACAAGTTTTGGAGATCGCGTAGATCCAATCGAGCGTACTGTATTTATGACCATGCAAGCTCAAGGATTCGAAGATTTTATGTATTTTACGAATGAAGAAAAACCAATTGGTCCAGGCAATACCGGTACAGTTAATTTTGGTACTAATGACCAACTGGAGGGTAGAGTTCATACAAATGGTAACATGGCTTTTAGTAGTTACGGGTGCCCAGAATTTTCCGGCTCTGTTACGATTACTGATGAAGCTGTAGAAAATGGTGGTGGAATAGGATCATGGGGAGCATGTGACGAAGGCGTTTTTGAGCAAAATATTGGGGGCGAGACAGTAAATATTTTAGATACAATTGCCGCAATAAACTTTCCTCCTGAAAATTCAGCTCAGTTAGTTAGGGCAAATGCAGATTATGTTTTCAGTGCAGATGATATGCTTTTTCGCACGGGTAAAAAAGATACAATGGTAATGACCGAAATAAATTTTACTGAGAATGGATTTTGGGCATCCCAATGGTGGTATAATATTCCTCCCATTGGTGGGCCACCAAATGAATTTGATTTCAGATGGGATGCTATTAATGGAGCTTTAAACGTTGCTGTATCAGGTGTTCATTTTGGACCAGATAATATATTTACTCCTGGTATTGGTTACGAAGGTACTTTTTTGATTCTTAGTGCTCTAGATATATCAGGAACAAATATCAGATCAACAATCATTAGTTCTATTAATTCGGGGGACGTTTTAAGAATTTCAAATGCTGGTGGATCTAAGACTGTTGCATTTGCTGCAAATAATGATCCTATCCCCATCGGTGAGGACAGGGTTATGATTCAAATAAATTCAGAGTCAATCACATTTGCTTCAACCACAGGAGAGGGATTTCTTGATGGAGAAACCATCACGCTAGTGAATACTAGTGTATCCACTGGCCTGGCTGAAGATGTTGAATGGAATGATTTTAGATACTACCATGATCATGCTGATGACGGCACTGAATATTGCCCGCCTGGTGGTAGGCACCATTTTGACTTCGATTATTGGAACGCAGGTGGCCTGGCTGGATTAAATTGTGATATTTTTTCTTGTCCTGATCAGATTTACACTAGTGAGTATGTCTACATGCAAAGACTATTTTACCCGTACTCTGGTCCCTCTGTGATTTACGTCAAAGGAGGTCAGGTGTTAGTTCGGGGTCGTGTTGGAGGACAATACACTATTGTAACAGATGACTACACCGAATATCGTAGACATGACAATATGAGCATTGTCGATCGAGTTTGGGGTAATATTTGGCTCATTGATGACATTGTTTATGCAGACTCTTATGCAAATGGTGCAATTATACACCCTGATGATGGTGGTACTCAAAATGTATTAGGTTTAATTGCTGGTGGTAGTGTAATAATTGCAAATACAAGGCCCAATGGTGCTAGAGGTCAGTTATATGGTTCAGATATAAAAATAAATGCTGCTATAATGGCAATGTATGGTGGTTTTATATCTCATTACTGGCAAAATACTTTAACAGCTTATCATGACTGGAATGATAATTTATCTTATGGTTACATTGCAGATGGTAGGGGTGGACATAGAAATTATTTTAGAGCTCAAGACCAAAATGGTTTGTATACCAATACAAATGATAAACGAGGAATTGTTAATCTTTGGGGATCCATTGTACAACAAAAGCGTGGTTACCTATTAAGAAATTATCCAGGGCCGTATAACGTATCTCCAGGAGTAGGATATGATAAAAACTATAACTACGATTGGAACCTACGTACAAACCCACCTCCTTATTATCCAGATCAAGTTGATGTAAACAACAATGTGATTTTAAAGATGGCCTCCTACGGAGAGTTGAGAGATGATATTTAATATGAAAGAAAAGATTTAAATGCTAGTAGGATTAGATATAGGGCGGCAATATATAAAAGTTGTAGCCATGAATAAGATAAAAGATGGTTACAAAATCATAGATGCTGGTCAACGTTTAGTTCCAGACCCTAATCAGGCTTTCGATCCAGATAAAATAGATACACATCATTGGGTAATGGCAATAAAAGAGCTACTTAGGCAGCAGAATATGAATCCTAAAAAAATAAAACTTATGGCTACTGGAATAAGTGGTTCCTCTGCAAGCGTAAAGCAGATAACAACTATGGAAATGCCATCAGAGGAACTTGAGTCAGCCATGACTTTTGAAGCCCGAAAGCATATACCAATGGACGGTACCGATGCAGTAATAGATTATCAAATTTTAGGTTCGAATGAAAAGGAAGTTGATAAGATTGATGTGGGTTTAGTCGCATGCACAAAAGGCGTTCTTAATTCGCATATTGATCTTTTAAAAGAAAGTGGGTTAAAGCCTGGTGTGATTGATGTAGATCCAATAGCAATTACAAATGCTTTCACATTCTTAAAAGATATGCCTTCAGATGGTTTAGCCGTTTTACTGGATATTGGAGCATTGTCATCAAGTTTGATCGTCTGGGGAAGCGGTCAACAATATTTCACTCGAGATCTTCCCATAGGCGGTCACCAGTTTGTTCAAGAAATAGTAAAAAAGAATAACATTAGTTATACGGAAGCACAAGATCTTATATATAAGGAGGGGGTCTCTTCTGTGGTGAAAAAGAGTGATGAGGAAACCACTGCTGGTTTGGGAGTTGCAGAAAGGTCTGTTTACGATAACTTAATTGAGGACCTAAGAAGGAGTTTAAGGTTCTATGCAAAGCAAACGGGGCAAAGTTTTTTCTTAAAGATTTTACTAACTGGTGGGGCAGCATCTACCCCTGGTTTAGCAGAGCTAATCAGTTCAAAACTAAATATAGATTCAACTGTTTTAAATCCTTTTGAAGGTGTTGATGGAGCAGATGATATAAGCGTTGAGAATCCTAGTCAATATACATTAGCAATGGGACTATGCATTCGTGCCGGGATGGAAGAATGAAAAACTACATAAAAATAAATTTAAATAAAGCTGAAAGTTCTGAGGTTGTAAAGGAGAGAGTCCTTGAACGAACTCGATGGGTAGTTTTTGGATTTCTCATATTTAGTTTGCTATTTATAAACGTTCGTGTTTGGATGATAGGTTTTGGATATAACTCGGTGATTCAAAAGAAGAAAAATCAAATTATAGATCTTGAAAATCAAATCAAACAACTTCAATCAAAAGGAAAAAATTTGTCAAAAAATGATATTATGTCTTTTGCTGATCTAGAACAAGATAGATTTTTGTGGGCGAGAAACATGGAATTGTTAGGTCAAATGACACCCGATGATATGGCCATTACAGGTATGAAGTTTAAGAGAGATAAATTGACAATCAAAGGAATTGGCCTAACATTTGAGGATCGAAAAGACTTTGAAATTATTGACGAATATGTTCAAACGCTTAGAGATAACAAGGAGTTTTCACAAAATTTTTCAAGAATAAAATATGTAGGGCATCAGAAAATTAGTGTTCGAGGTCAAAATATCATTCGATTTGAAATTATTGCATCAATAAAGAAAGGTGGAAAAAAGGTTTACTCCTAGACTCGTTATGGCAGAAAAAAGAAATATAATACTATTTGGGGCAATTATCATTTTGACAATCAGCTATTGGGTCAGTTCGGCTTTCTTCATCGGAGACAAACCATTTGAAATAAAGCTTCTTGAACAAGAAGAAACAGAACTAAATGAAAATTTAATTAGTGCTCAGATCCTGGCTAGTAAACTTGACCGTGTTTACACCTTATTTCAGGAGAATCTTGCACTCTCCCAACGGGATTCACTTGCTGAGGATGCCAGTTTACCTTTCTTAAATAGTCTAACAGACATTTTAGATGATTTGGATATTCAGCTTCTTGGTATTAAGCCAAAGGATAGAGAAAGTAAAGGTGATTACTATAAGTCACCATATGTAATTACTGTTGAGTGTACGTATGATGAATTTGGAAAGTTTTTAGCAGAAATAGAACGTTCACCTAGATTGATAACATTGAATGAATATGAAGTAAAAAATGGTATTGAAAGAGTAAAAACAAATGTTTCAGAAGATGATCTATTAGAGCAGGTATTTGAACTCAATTTAGCGACAATAACCTTGGTTAAATCTAGGTCAAAAGGGTAAACATGAGCGAAAGATCACAAACAATTTGGAAACTTTTAGTTACGTTTGCTTTTCTGTCGCTAATAGCTGGGGGTTTTAGCTTATATCCAAAAAATAAAAAATATGGTAAGATTGTTGCAAAGTCCGTTAGAACATTTGGAACAGATAAAGAACTTGAAAATGTAATTGAATATTTAGAAGAAAGACTTAAGCAAAGAGGGTTTTATCAGTTTTCACTTCAAAAACAGCCAATGAGATTAACAAATGTTTTGACACTTGCGGATGGAAGTGGTCCAAGTAGTCGAAGAAGTCGTAGTGCTCTTAGGGTATCAATGATTTATCAAAGTCAGAAAAAATTTCAAGCTCAATTGAACTACAGGGGAAAGATTTATACAGTTAGTAATGGGGAGAGTATCCCTAGTCTTGGTAAAGTTGTGTACATAGATGATAAGCAAGTGGTCATGAAAAGAGAAAATAAGATTCTCTCATACCCTGCTCCAGGTACTGATAGGCAAGATGCTTTAGAGATTAGTGCGGAAGATTTTAAACGAGGTAAGATATAATGAAAGGTATATAGAGATATGCAGTCTTTAAAAATATTTATCAAAATCATAGCAATGTTTGTGTTGTTTATATATGCTCAGCAAAATGTTGATATTGCAAATAATGAAAATGGGCAAGATACTGATAACCTTAATTTGGTCACTGTTCATGCGGAAGATGCGCATTTGCCTAGCATTTTAGCTATTCTTGCGAAAGAAAGTGGATATAACATTGTTACAGACCCAAATGTAAACAAGCAAGAAAAGATTTCAATTCACCTGGATGATGTTCCTATTGAGCAGGCAATTAATTTGGTTGTTCGAGCTGTAGGTCTTAGTTATGAGGTCGTAGGAAATTCATTTTTGATTGCAGATCCTAAAAAGCTTAAGGAAGAAGTTGGTGTTTCATCTTTTGTAATTGAGCTTAAATATGCTTCGGCTGAGGAGATTAAATCTATGCTTCAAGATATATCTGATCAGATTCAAGTAGACATCTCAGGCAATAAACTTCTTGTCAATGCCTCTCCTAAAAAAATTGCTGAAATTCAGGATGTAGTTAAACAAATAGATATTCCTGCAATTCAGATCATGCTAGAAACGCGTCTTATAGAAGTAGCAGCAGATTCTGAGGAGCAACTAGGTATAGATTGGTCAAGGCTTTCAAAGTTTACAACAATACTGGCTGAAAATGCATTAGATGAAACTACAGGAGGATCCATTGTTCCTGATGATCAATCGCTCGGTCAAAAGCCTACAACAATGCCTTTTGATCCTTTGAAATCTAGTTTAAAAGATGGCAGTCAAATTATTCCTAGATATTTTAGCCGTCAAATGACTGCTTTTGATATTACTCTTGATATGCTTATGAAAGCTAACCAAGCGGAGGTTTTAGCAGATTCAAGATTAACCACTTTAAATGGTAGAGAAGCATCTATTAAACTTGTTGACATCGTTCCATATATTCTTAGTTCTGGAGGTGTTGGCGGTCAGGTTCAGGTCCAGAGAGAAGAGGTTGGTATTAAATTGGACATTAATCCAACAGTAAACACTGATGGATTTATTACTGTTAAGGTAGAACCAGAAGTTTCAACAATTTTTGAGTTCATCGGCCCGGATAATAACATTCCTAGGGTAAAAAGTAGAAAATCTTCAACTACGATTAGGGTTAAAGATGGTGAGAGTATCATTATTGGAGGCCTGTTAAGCAATGACAGGAAACAAACGTTGTATAAATTTCCTATTTTACACAAACTTCCGTGGATTGGAGAGAAAATTTTCACAAGTAAAAATCTTGTAGAAAGGAAAACCGACTTAATTATTCAAATTACGCCTAGAATTGTGGTTGATAATTATACTGGTATAATGAAAACGGATCGTATGAGATCATTTGAAAAGAATTTATTGGGGAAGAGTGAAGATGGAGCATCAAAGAATATTGATACTGATGATGAAGAATCTTTAGAAACTTCTACTTATAAAGGTATATGGAATGATAATTCTTCATTGCCTGAACAAATTGAATCAGATCAAGAATAAGGGGTACTGATATGATTGCAAAAACAATAAAATTAATTTTAGTGAGTCTTTTAATTATTTTAGCTTTTTCCTCACTTAGCTGTGATGACCGGAAGGCCAGCGATACTGTTGCTGAGGAAGGGCTGTCTCTATCTTTTATCTTATCTCAACCAGTAGCTAATGGTAGCACTGTTGGGGAAGCAATAGTTGGTTATGCTGGTGTTTATCTGGTCGTTGAGCTTAGAGACGCTGATGGGCAGCCAGTTAAAGGAGGAGTTGTTTCATTTAGTTCAAAGGTACTACAAGGTTCATCATATTCCTCATACGGAGAGTTTGATGTTAATTCAGTTACTACGGGCTCTGATGGCAGAGCTTTTGTAACCTATTCAGCAAATAGTGGAAGTGGTGCAGTTGATAATCCTACTACTCCTTTATTTGAAAATATTGAAGTAATAGCATATTATGGAGATAATGTTGAAGCGTCTACTAGGTTTGATGTTTATGGTTCAAAAGATGATGTTTGGCCATATACATTCACAATGACTGCGCCTACACCTGAAGAAATAACTTTGGCAGCTGAAACCCCTTCAAACCTTACATGCAGGCTTCTCAATAAAAATGGAACACCTGTTCGTAACGTGATCGTTCAGCTCGATGCTGGCGAAAAAGGATATATAGAAATTGATGATAATGTCGTCAGTTCTGACACTACAGATAACAATGGTGAAATAAGTTTTAGTTTCCAGGATTATGGTGAGCAAGAAAATATTGGCATAGCTACAGTTAGAGCCACGTTTCAGCATCCCTCTATCAACGCATCAGTAATAGATTCTTCAACAATATCAATTGTTTCTGAAGTTGGTTTAGTTCAAGAATGCACATATGTTGAAATTCCCTCCTCTGTCCCAGATAACATAGTAGTAAAAGATGGCGGTGGAATTGAGTCAACATCTATTAAAGCAAAATTGTATGATGATAATGATAATTTGATTGATGAGCCAAGGCTAGTACGTTTTCTATTAAACCCAATAATGGAGGGTACCTACCTTGAAGAGCCAGGTGTTACTGATACCAGCGTATATACCGTGAATGGCATAGCAACAGTTTCGGTGAATAGTGGAACTGCACCAGGTACAGTTAGAGTTGAGGTCAGTGTAGACTGTGATGAAGATGGTGATTACGAGATTAACGCAAATGCAGTTCCTGTAATAATTGCTTCTGGTGCTCCGTATTACATCGAGCCAGAATATGATCCAAATTCAACTACGCCCATTGGCGGTGGTTTTTATAAAACTCAATGTGCTGCCATTGTTTATGATAAGTGGTACAACCCTGTTGAGGATTCCACGTATGTTTATTGGTCAATTGATCCAATCGCACCAGATACCTTAATCGATGCATTTGTAGAAGGTATTAGTTTTACTGGAAATGAAAATTTAGATGGGGATTCAAATAGAGGAGTTGCCTACAGTACTTTAGTTTATTCTACGGATGCAATTGGTGATTTTGGAAGGGTGAAGGCAACCACCTTCGGAGCTGATGGGCCTGATGAGGATACTATTGCAGATTCAGTTACAGCATTAATTAATGAGGACGTTGGAGATGCTGCTTTATTTTTCCTTCCTGGCGAGCTTTCACTAACTGCAAACGCTACATATCATGATTTTTCACTACCTAATCCAACCGAGGAGGTTGAAATAACTATTACTGCGATCTTAATTGATTTTTATGGTAATCCTGTCGCTGATGCCCCAATATCCTTTGTAGGTACTGGTGTTGAGTCTTGGAGAGAGGTTGGCTACGAGGCTTATGATGATTTTGGTGTAGATGGGATAAACGGGACTGGAGATTTTGGAGAAGGCGATGGTTGTTTTAGTTGGCGCGATTATGGTGCTGATGATAGCTCTGGAACAGCTGATATGGGAACGTTTAATGAAGCGCATGATGCTTTTGATCTTGATGGTGATGGTTCACATGACATCTCAGAAGTTTCTGAGCCATTCGATGATTTTGGTGTTGATCAATTAGAAGGTACTAATGATCTTGGTGAGAAAAATGGAAAATGGGATGGTTATAGTATGATTAACTGTGAACCTATAGTACGTACTGATCAGGATGGGTACGCTCGCATTATAGCTGTTTTCCCTAGAGAATTGTGTATTTGGCAGGCTACAGATGAGGAGACGGGTTTATGTACGTTCGAAGATTTTAGTGCATCAATTTCTTCAACATTATTGATCCCCCAAATAACAACGAGTGATCCCTTGGATATACAATTAGTGAGAACTCAAACAACGGTGGGGTGTCCATAATGGCTAATGATTTCAATCCTCAATTTCAAAAAATCGGTGAAATTTTAATTCATGCAGGTAAGATTGATGAAAACCAATTAAATAGTGCTTTAGCAGAGCAGAAACAAACCAATGAAAAGATTGGCCAAACACTTATTTCAGCTGGGATTATTGATGAGGATGATTTTATTACTGCATACTCGATGCAAATGGGTTATAGAAAAGCAGATAACTTTCTTCTGCTTGAAGCTGATCAGGATGCAGTTGGCTTAATACCAGAAGACTTTGCAAGATCGAATTCCGTACTAGCAGTAAAGAAATCTGAAAATGCAATTACAATTGTAATGGAAGACCCTGAAGATATTGCTACGATTGATTCTGTTAAAAGATTGACTGGTTTAGATCCTGATATTGTTGTTGCAGGCCCCGATCTTATCACTAAAGCAATGGATCAACTTTATGGTGAAATAACAAAAGCAGATAAAGTTGAGGAAGCAATACAAGGGATTACAGTTATTTCTGGTGATGAAGATTCATCTGAAGAAGTTGATCTTTCGCCCGATAATGCTAGCGATGAAGATGCTCCAATAGTAAAATTAGTAAATCTTATTTTGCAGGAGGCTATCAAAGAGCGAGCAACTGATATTCACGTTGAACCTCAAGAAGGCAAGGTTAATGTAAGGATTCGTATTGATGGGGTGCTTCAAATAATTATGACGCCTCCGGCAACTTCTTTGAGCGGACTAGTAACTAGAATTAAGATTCTGTCTAAACTTAACATAGCGGAGAAAAGACTTCCTCAAGATGGTAGATTTTCAATAAAAACAGCAGCAAAAGATATTGATGTTCGTGTATCAATTTTGCCCACAGTGCATGGTGAAAAAATTGTGATGAGGCTCTTAGATAAAAGCGGATTTGATTTTAACCTTACAACACTTGGGTTTCCAAAAAAGAATCTTAGCGTATTTAAGAAGGTGATTAGCCAGCCTTACGGAATGGTAGTAGTATCAGGTCCTACCGGTTCAGGTAAATCGACATCACTATATGCCGCTTTAAAAGAAATAAAAGATGAGAAAACAAACATTATCACTGTTGAAGATCCTGTTGAATATCAATTAGAAGGTATAAGTCAAGTTCAAGTTTTCGAGGATATAGGTCTTACCTTTGGTAGTTCATTAAGATCTATTTTAAGGCAAGACCCTGATGTATTACTTATTGGGGAGATTAGAGATGAGGAAACTGCAGATATCGCGGTAAAATTTTCTCTCACTGGTCACCTAGTATTCTCTACAGTGCATGCTAATGATGCTCCAGGAACTTTAACAAGATTGTTAGACATTGGAATTGCACCGTTTTTGGTTGGCTCCTGCTTAAATCTTGTTATGGCTCAAAGACTTGTTCGTAAGCTATGTGATAAATGTAAAGAACAATATAAGCCAACTTCCGATGAGCTAGCTTTAATAGGTTTATCATCAAAAGATGTAAAAAATGATCTATACAAGGCAAAAGGATGCGCAGACTGTAGAAATACTGGATATAGAGGTAGAACAGCTATATTTGAAATGATTCCAATGTCTAGAGAACTAAGAAAGCTTGTATTCGACAGTGCAAATGAAGATGAAATCAGAGAAGCTGCAATGAAAAATGGTATGGTAACTCTTCGTGATGCAGGAAATGAAAGAGTTTTAGATGGTACCACAAGTATTGAAGAAGTCTTGAGATCTACTGTTGAGGATCTATAGTGGCAGTTTTTCATTACTTAGTTAAAAACGATGAAGGTGCTAGATCTGAAGGCGATATACGAGCTGAATCTATGGATCTTGCCCTTCAAAAGCTTACATCGAACGGTCAGATCGTTATAACTCTCAAAGAAGTAGACACCACTTTTGACTTCCTCGGACCTTTTTTAGATGAAATAAATTTAACTTTTGAACGTTTAAAAAACCGTGTCCCATTAGCTAATATTGTGTTTTTTACAAGACAGCTAGCTACGATGTTTAGTGCTGGTTTAACCTTAGAAAGAGCAATCAGTGCGCTTTCAATGGAAGAAAAGCATAGCAAGTTCAAAAAAATACTTACAGAAGTTGGGGCTAGTATTCGCAAAGGATTAAATCTTTCAGAATCTTTATCAAGGCATCCAGGTGTTTTTAATAATTTATTTGTTGCTATGACCAAAGCTGGGGAGGTAAGTGGTAATTTAAATGAGATTTTAGATCAGCTAGCATCTTATCTTGAAAACCTAGATGATACTAGAAGAAAAGTTAAAGGTGCTATGACCTATCCAATTTTTATGGTCATTTTTTTAGGATGTATGGTTTTGGCGATGTTCGTATGGATTATTCCAAAATTTTCTGAAGTATATTCTCAACTTGGTGCTTCGCTTCCAGGGGCTACAAAGAAAATGATGGATGCAAGTGCCTGGGTAACAGATAACCTCGGTTTTATGTTTTTTAATTTTATTCTGGTGTTTTTGATAGTCTTTTTGATATCAAAAACGCAACGTGGAGGGTTTGTACTTGATTCCATTAAACTCAAAATTCCTGTGTTTGGTAGTCTATTAGATCAATCAATTCTGAATAAATTCTGTAAGACATTCGGAATTTTAATTGGTGCAGGCGTTCCCGTTCTTGAGGCAATGGCCTTATTGAAAAAAGTTGTAGGTAATAAGGTTTATGCAAAGGCAGTTGAAGACGCTTCAAACTATATTCGAGATGGTTACAACATTTCAACAGCTTTGAGAAGAACAGAGATCTTTCCGTCAATTTTACTTCAATTAGTCTCTACTGGTGAAGAAACGGGTGAAATAGATGATTTATTAGATAGAGCAGCGGATTATTACCATAAACAGGTAAACGCCCTTGTTGAAAGAATGACTACCTTAATTGAGCCTCTTTTAATCCTAATGGTTGGAGGTGTGATTGCTCTTATGGTTGTATTAACATATTTACCAGTTTTTCACTTGGGTTCAGCGTTACAATCAGGCTTGTAGTGGATAGTATAAATATATTTTTAATTTCAAGTTTAAGCATCATTTATGCTAGGCTATTAAAATCAACAGTTAATTGGTTAAAGGTAGATGGTTTTACTATTCCAAATAATGATCTTAAGCTAGAGTTATTTTGTCTAGTATCATGGGCATGGGGTATGAGCACTCTGAATTCAATGGAAGGAATAATTTTTAGTTTACTTGCAGGGGTATTATTTGCAATAAGCTGGGTTGATTTACACACATTTCAAATTCCACTTATTTTTATTATTGTAGGCTCCGTTGTGGTTATATATGGCGTGATTATTGGAGAAATTAATTATAAAACAGCTATTTATGGCGTGATTGTAGGCTCAGTAATTCCACTATTATTAATCTGGTTTATCTTCTTGATAACGAAGAGGCAAGGCATGGGGTATGGAGATATTCAGCTGGGGTTTGTTCTTGGCATTTGGCTAGGCCCAATGAGAATGGCACTTACACTATTTGGCGCTTCTTTATTATCTTTAATTGTATGGGTTGCATTAGCAATTATGAACGGATTTGATAGAGACAGGGCTCTTCCATTTGCCCCTTATTTAGCAATAGCAGGTCTTGTAACCTTTATTGGAAGTGTTTATTTTCCTAATATATTTCATTATTTAATTATTAATTAAAAGAGAAGTAGAAATGAAATTCAAAACAATAATTTCATCATATATATTTTGTTTTTTGTTTGGCGCAGAAAGTCCGGCAAACATAACTAACGATAATGGGTTTAATTATACTGATAAAAATAATGGCAACGCACTATTAAAGTTTACTAACCCAGCGTACGCCTTTGACGTAGTATCCGACAAAAATGGTAAAGCATATAAGAAACCAAATTTTAGTAATTCTAGTTCTATTTCAGCAGTTGGTGCTCCTGACTTACCATCCCGTACAACATTTATCGCAGTTGACCCATCAAAGCGTTATTCCCTAAAGGTTTCTTATGGATCATCCAGAGTAATTGAAAATATTGATATTGCTTCAAAAGGTGATTGGAATGATATTGGTTCCGAACAAAGCATTTCTGAGGCTGATTATTCAAGTGTTGAAAGTTTTTATCCTGCAAATATTGCTTCATTATCTGAGCCGATGGCTATGAGAGAGCTTTCCTTGGTTTCACTCACGGTTTCACCTTTTCGCTACTTTCCTCAAGAAAAACGATTAGAAGAGTTTTTGGATATTGAGGTTGAGTTAGTTGAAATAGGCAATAGGGAATCAATTAATTTTTTTCCGAATAAAAGGTCAAGGGCTTTTGAGCCGCTATATGAATCCCTTGTAGAAAATTATAGCTCACTAAATCGTGAAAATATTCCATACCAAAGACCATCTATTCTATACGTCCTTCCGAATAACATTGGAAATTTGTTGGGTACTGTTGAGGTTCTGATGGATTGGAAAAGAAGAATGGGATATGAGGTTAACTACGTATCCAGCTCTGCAATAGTTAATAATGCGAATAATTTAAAAAATTACATTGAAACGGCCTATGAGGCTTGGGATAATCCGCCTGAATATGTCACAATAATTGGCGATGCGGAAGGTAGTTATGATATCCCTACTCATTTTGAAAATTGGAGCGGTTATAATGGTGAAGGAGATCATCCCTATGCTACTTTAGTTGGAAATGATCTTTTTCCAGAATTGTTTGTTGGTAGGCTGTCTTTTGATAGTCAGAGTCACCTGCAAACGATCATAAGTAAGACTGTTAATTATGAATCAAACCCCTACATGGGAGAAAATTGGTTTAAAAGAGCTGCGCTTGTTGGGGACCCTTCGACATCCGGTGTATCATGCATCATAACAAATGACAACATTAAAGAAGTTCTTCAAAACCATGGTTATGAAGATATTCGCACTGTATATGGTGGAGATTTCCCTAGTCAAATGACAAGTAATTTAAGTGATGGTTTAGCATTTTTTAATTACAGAGGTTTTTACGGTGTCAGTGGTTACACCAGTGCGGATGTTGGAGATGCTAATAACGGGTTTATGCTCCCAATTGCAACTGTAATTACTTGCGGAACTGGTTCCTTTGGAACTGAGGAATCTATCTCTGAGGCTTTTTTAAGGGCTGGAACGGCCTCAAATCCTAAGGCTGCTGTCGCTTCTATAGGTACCGCTACTTTAGGAACTCATACTATGTTCAATAATATGGTCGACATGGGTTTTTATCATGGAGCATTAGTGCAGAATATTAACTCTGTTGGAGGTGCTTTAATGGCAGGTAAGCTATGGTTGTCTAGAGCTTATCCCACTAATCCTAATCAATGGGTATCTACGTTTACTCATTGGAATAGTTTAATGGGAGATGCATCTTTACAAATGTGGACAGACTACCCTGAGATGCTAAATGTTGCTCATCCTTATTCCATAACAAAAGGAACAAATTTTATTGATTTTACTTTAACAAATAGCGGTGGAAATCCGATTGCAGATGCATGGATTACTATTTACAAGGAAGGGTCAATACTTGAATCAGGATATAGTGATTCTAATGGACAGATAAGATTAATTATCCCAACTATCGAAGAGGGTGAAGTACTTGTTACCGTTACCAAGAAAAATCATTATCCATATCAGAGTTCTTTTCAAATATATAATCCTGGTGCTAGCGTTAATATCTTTTCCCAAGAAATATCTTTCACTGAAAATGGCTTAGGTTCTTCTGAGGGTAATGGGGATGGCCAAATTAATTCTGATGAGGTCGTTGATCTTATTATACCAGTATTCAATTATGGAAATGCAAACGCAACACAAATTACAGGCACATTGACTTCTGAGAATGCTAATGTAACAATTATAAATGATTCGTTTTATTACGGAGATATAGGTCTAATTGGTGTGATCAGTAATGAATCTAATCCATTTACTTTTAATGTAAATAATAGCGTAACAGATGAATCTATAATTAAGCTTATGCTTACCTTATCCAATGATAGTGGCTATGTCTCAACAGGTTACCTAGAACTTGAGGTAGCAGGCAAGAATCTGTATGCTCATAGTATTGATGTTACAGGCAGTAGTCAAGACGTGTTATCTAGCGGACAAACCTCTAACGTTCACATTGAACTACATAATATCGGCTCTACTACAGCACAAAATATTGCCGGAGTAATTACTTCTGCTTCTCAAGCAATAGAAATAATTGATAATACCGCATCATGGTCATCTATTTATCCAAACAGTTTTGGTTCAAGTTCAAACAGTGGTGATTCTTTTGTCATCGAAGCAAAAGAAGATATTATTCCTGGCACTATAGCAAATATAATTGTTTCGTTAAGTTCAGAGGATGGGTATTCAAATATATCTATCATACCTCTGCAAATTGGAATTCCGACAGAAACAGACCCGATGGGTCCTGACGACTACGGATATTACATCTACGATAGTGGTGATATAGATTATCTAATTGCACCGTCATATGAATGGATAGAAATTGATAGTAGGTACGATGGTAATGGGTCTCATTTAAGTTCTTTAAGTGATAATGGTGATAATGGTGATGATGTAGAGACTGTCAATCTCCCTTTTAACTTCAGGTTTTATGGTCAAGACTATGAAAGGCTAAGTATCTGTTCTAATGGTTGGATATCGTTTGGAGAAACCATGCTCAGTTCATTCAGAAATTATCCTCTGCCTGGTGCTGGAGGACCAGGGAAAATGGTCGCTGTGTTCTGGGATGATCTTAAAACAACCAACTCAGGAAGGGTGTACACCTGGTATGATGAGATTAACAAGCTTTTTATTGTTCAATGGTCCAGAGTTCGTACATTTCAAAATAATACCTCTGAAACTTTTCAGGTCATTCTAAGAGACCCGATGTACTACACAACACCAACTGGAGACGGTGAGATTTTGATTCAATACCTTGATTTTAACAATAATACAACAGGAAGCTATAGCTGGAGTCAGATTCATGGAAATTATTGTACCGTCGGCATTGAAGATCATACAATGACTAGAGGCTTGGAATACACTTTTAACAATTCTTATGCTGATGCTGCTATGCCCCTGTCAGACGGCACTGCAATTTTAATTACCACTAGAGGTAGTGAAATGCGTTTAGATGGAGATTTAAATACAGATGGTATGATTGATGTTAATGATTTACTCATTCTAATTGATCACATTGTTGCAGATCAGATAAATTTTAATCCTTATCTTGCAGATATAAACTCTGATGGTATGGTCAATATATTGGACATGGTAAGGCTTATCCAAATTGTTATGGGCTATGATCATTAGAATACATAGAGTCGATCGGTAATGTTAATCTCGCCCTTAATAATTCTCGGGGCCCTTGCTACAGTTTTAATTATTTTCGGTCTTTTTGAATTTAAATTTCACCAGGTAAGTTTATCCGGAATTCCTGTAAGGGTCCATGTAAACGGCACTAGAGGAAAATCTAGTGTCACACGTTTAATTGCTGCTGGATTGCGCGCCGGAGGTAAACGTACATTTGCAAAAACGACTGGTACTGCACCCAGAGTGATAGATTCTGAAGGTATTGACAGGATAATTCACAGACTCCGTAAACCATCAATTGGTGAGCAAGTAAGATTATTAAAATATTTTTCCGATGAAAAACCAGATGTTGTTGTTATGGAGTGCATGGCTGTCCAACCTCAATATCAATGGATATCAGAGCATCAAATGGTTAAGGCTGATGTAGGTGTAATTACGAACGCAAGGCCTGACCATCTAGATGAAATGGGCCCCACCGAGGTTGATGTTGTAAAATCTTTATGTAATTCTATTCCAGTCAATGGTACTTTGGTTACTGCAGAAAACAAATATAAAAAAATCATTGAAAAAGTAACATTGAATAATGACTCAAAGTTTATTTCTTCAAATGAATACTCACTTCCAGAACATTATATAAATAACTTCAGCTATATTGAGCATCCTCAAAATATTGCTATTGCCTTGGATGTGTGTGAACAACTAGGTATAGAAAGAGATATTGCCATTAAAGGCATGCATGATGTTCAACCCGATTTAGGTGCGCTAATTGTCTGGAAACTAGATGGAGCAAATGGTACGCTGCAGTTTGTGAACGGAATGGCTGCTAATGACCCTGTATCGACACTTCAAATTTGGAAGTTTGTGATTGATCGTTATCCAACAAATAGTGGAACTGCAGTCTTTTTCAATTCTAGAGATGATAGGCCTTTGCGTACAAAACAAATGCTAGAATTGACATTTGAAGAAATTAAACCAGAATATTTGATTGTTAGAGGAGATAAGGTTGAATCGAGAATTAATAGGTTAAAAACTCATTCTCCAGAAACAATAGTAAAAGTTTTCTCAATTGACGATGCACCGAACGATGTGAGTGAAAGCATATTAGCTCTTCCTAACGATACTCTCATTTATGCTATCGGTAATCAAGTTGGAGTAGGTCAAGAAATATTACAAATTCTTTCTGAAAAGAAAAGCAATGGTTGAAATAAGTATAGGTCTAGGTATAATACTTAGTTTGGTTTTATCCGAAGCATTAGGCGTGACGGCAGGTGGTATTATCGTCCCTGGATACATTGCTCTTTTTTTACATCAGCCCATTCAAGTTGTATCTACTTTTGCAGTTGCTGTCATTGTTTTGATAATAATTAAATTGCTTAGCAGAGTTATGTTCCTCTACGGAAAAAGAAGAATTGTTTTAGCTTTGATTTTAGGGTTCTTTTTTGGGTACTTATCAAGAATAATTTATATAGACACAGAGAGCATAAATAGCGTGGCTGTCATTGGTAATATAATTCCAGGTCTGATCGCAAATTGGATGGATAGGCAGGGAGTCATTCGCACTTTATCCGTAGTTCTTCTGACCGCTATAATTGTAAAGTTGATGGTTATGATTATTTTTGGGGGCGCAATTTTTGAATAATTACAAACAGAAACCATTCATTCCTGCGATTCAAAAAACATCAACCTTGGTCATGTTATCAGCGCTTGCGCTGCTTGGGTTTTTAATATCAATAAATAGTACGAAGATTGAAGTTTCAAAATCTTATACCACAAAAGTCAAAGCTGCAAATTACATGAAACAGTCAATGGAGTTATTAAAATCAACAAGAATGGTATCTGGAATCTTTGTTGATGATGAGAATGATCCAAATGAAACAGGATTAGTTGGTAGTCCCTTTAGCTTGATTACAACTGATGAGGGTGATCTAGATGCAAAACTAACAACTTTAGATCCAAATTTTGCTGCAGGAATGGTAGAGCTTATGGATCAATTAGGTCTGCAAAAAAATGATACTGTTGCGGTGCTTGTTACCGGATCAATGCCAGGAGCAAATATGGCCGTATTATCTGCATTGAAAGCTATAGAAGCATACCCTGTCACTATAACATCTGTAGGCGCATCGCAGTGGGGTGCTAATCAGGTGGATTTTACTTGGCTAGATATGGAAAAAATTCTACACGCTAATCAATTAATATCCAGCAGAAGTATTTCTGCTTCAATAGGTGGCCGTAATGATATGGGTAGATTATTAAGCCCAGCGGGTCGAGCAATCATTACTGAAAACATTGAAAAGCATGGTATGCCCCTGATAAAAAAAACAAAACTAGCAGAAAACATAGCTCTGCGTATGAAAACATTTGAAGATTTTGCAGATATAAAGAACTATAAAGCGATGATAAACGTTGGTGGTGGTGTAGCTAGTCTAGGAACCAGTTTTAATTCAAAACTTTTACCTGCAGGTATCATTCGAAGATCTGATATACAAAATATTTCCTTGCAGGATGGAGGAATTGAAGGCGTTTTGTCCAAGTTTTCGAAAAATAATATTCCAGTATTACATATTCTAAATATCAAATCACTTACAGAACAATTAGGAATGCCATTTGCGCCTATTCCACTTCCTGAGATAGGTAAGGGCGCTTTGTACGCAATTGAGCGTTATAACCTACTTATTGCTTTTATTTGTTTAAGCGTAATATGTGGTTCAGTTTTCATTATTGGTTACCAAAGTAAAAAAGAAATTAAGGAGCATCTAGTCAATCATGAGCCGGATAGTCTATTATAAAACAATTCTAATTATATCGTTATTTCTTAATGATGCTATTCTCTTTGCAAAATTATTGAGACCATCAAAGAACAAAGATCAAAAAGAAATTTTGGTCATTAATTCAAAAAGAAGAGTTTATTACCCAATAAAGCAAGAGGGCATTACTTACCAAGTAAATGGCCCGGCACGGACTGAATTTATTTCAAGATATCCAGTACTAAGGAAGAAAAAGAATAGTCACAGTTTTAATTATGTTATTGTTTTAAATGGTACTGATACTATTGAAGTAAATCACCGTTATAAAGTTCAAGGATCAATTCGCTCTGTGCAGCATCCAAAGCATCGATACACATATTCTGGTAACTATTTTATTAATTTACCAAAAGGAAGCCATACTATTGAGGTTTTAAAAGGAGATAATCTAAAATACCCAGTCTTATTAAGATTACTATCTAAGGAGTTTGAGACACCGAAAAAAAATCATAAAACAATAACCCCAATGGTCCATAAAAGCAGTGTTGATATTGAACTTGGTGACAAACAATTACAATATTTTGAGTGCAGCAAGAATATACCACTTCAAGTAAAAGCAACTGGTCCAAAAACATTACGGATTATAAGTAGGCTTATGTTTTCAGAGGAGATGGGAAGCCAAGAATCTTACAGAATTCATGTAAAAAGTGGACAAAAAGTTGTTGGTACATATTTTTTTAACACAGAGCGATCAAGTAGTTCCAAGGTTCGATCTAAACCTGATATTGTGCCTGGCAAATGGCGAAGTTGTGAGTTAAAAGTTCCCAAAGGAGAAAATAGTTATTCTATCGAAGTTTTTGATGAGGGAAAAGCTATACTTACTCGTTTTATGTTATACTGATGCGCTTTTTTTTTATCATATATAGTTTAGTCCTTTTTTGTATAGTTGATGCCTCTACTCCTTTGAATTTTAGTTTGAGTTATCATGGGGGATATGATGATAATGTCATGAGGTTTTCATCGCAAGAGATTGATAATGCAGCTTCGAATGTCAATTACATGGGAGGGGCTAAGACATTTGATAGTTATATAAATAAATTTCAGATCAGTGCAAGTAAAACACTTCTTGTATCAGGAAGCAAAGAAATTGCATTCAGTTCTATGATTAGTGTTTCTGATTATATTCATAACCTTAATAAAGATTATTGGTCTGGTAGCTTCACACTAAAATATAGGTGGGGTGCTTATAGAAATATTAAATATTCATTAATACATCTTAATAGTTATTACCTGCGGCATTACATTGATAGAGATGTATCTCTAAATGACCTGAAGCCATGTAATTTTTCGGACAATGATCAATTTTTAAACTATACAAATAGGTTAGATCGTAGGCATTGGTACTCAATTGGAGCTGGATTTTTACAGCGTTATTATGATAATTCTTTTACTGAATTCGATTTAGATATTTTTTATTTAAGGCTAAAGATTAATAAAAAGATAAAAAAAGTAGGTACAATAGCATTGCAAATAGACAGGGGCACTGCAAAAAATATTTCTCTCCAAAAGACTGCGGTATCAAGCGACTTTGATCGATCCTATGAAACAATAGAATGGTATGTTCCTGTCAAATTTAAAAGTTTTATTTCATTATTTGATCAGGTTGGTTTCTCTTTCAGGCAGGAGTTGAGATATTACAAAGCAGAAGCAGCCAATGATATACTTCATTCCGGAAGAGATCATACCGATAGTAAATTATCTTTTTGGGTTGATAAAGAGTTATGGGATGATCTAAGTGTCACAATCAGTGCTCGTTTTCGTTCAAGAAATACTGATTCTTCTTATGATTGGGTGCGAGATCTAAAAAGTTTTAATCAGACTCAGCTATGGTGTAAAATTAAATGGGGTTTTTCCTATGATAAATATTAAGAAATTGTATTTTTTTCCGATTTTCATGTTGTTTTTCTCATGCATGGAGCCAAATGATGAAGGTCTTTGGTCCATTGAAAACTTTAAATATTATGATACTAAAGGGTTTTGTAGAGATGTTTCGGTTGATGGAGAGTTAGCATATGTAGCTGCAGGTCAAAATGGTTTGCAAATTTGGGACTTAGAGAAAGACTCTCTTTTGAACGAATTTCTTGGTTATGATTTTGAAGGGATTAGGTACGTACAATTTTCGCAAATCTCAAATATAAAAATAGATTCTTTAAATGATTTAATTTTTATTAATGAGCCAAATAAAGATGTAATGATTTTTAATCTAAATGAAGCTGGTATTTTAGTTCATCAGGGAAATGAGATGAGTGCAGGAACTAAAGATTTTTTAGTAATGCCTCATGTTGATAATATGTTCACAATTTACGCTGCTGATAATGACGATGGACTAAAATGGAATACTTTTGGACCTCAAGAATCTATAGGGAACCTAATAACTTGGCCATTTGCTGATGGCGGAGAAATTTATTCTGATGGAAAACCTCTTGGCATTGATATAAATGAACAAGGACTACTTGGAATAGCTGTAGATCAATTGGGAGTAGAATTTTTTCAGATTGAATATGATTCTTCATTCCAAAATTTCAGTGGCAGTCCAACTTTTATTTCAAAATTTGATTTACCTGGAAATGCGGAGCAAATTTATATAAATGAAATAGGTGCTTATGTATCTTGTGATGATTTTGGTGCCTATTTTCTTAGTTTAGAATCTATTAGAACTGGTGAAGGTTTAGCAGTCAGTTTTGCTGAAGATTTAACTGTAGATCATATATCAGTAAAGGGTAATGTAGCGGTGCTTAGTTTGGGTTCTCGCGGATTAGCTCTTTATGATATTTCAGATCCTTTTAGTCCTATTTCAAAAGGGATCTTTAATGTAGGATACGTATATAAGACATATTTTTGGGGCGATCATATTCTAATATGTACAAGATCTGGTTTACAGGTCTCAAAAATTAAATATTAACAATTACACTGGAGATTTTTTTTGATGAAAATTTGGATATCAATTATTTTATTTTCACTTTCTTTAATAAAAGCAGATGCATTTACATTTGATGAAGCATCACCTATAAGACAAGGGGTTCATGTAGAGTGGTATAGAACTGTTGCTCCAAGCTTAGATGGCTCTGCGATTTTTGTATGGTCGGATACACGCTACGGTGTTAGGAATGTTTTTGCTCATAAGATTGATAAAAATGGAAATTTTACTTGGGGAGAGAATGGTGCTGTAATTACAAATTTACCTGGAAGGCAAGAGGACCCTGTTGCAATTGAAGATGGAAATGGCGGTGCATTTATTGCGTGGGTAGATTATAGATTTGATGATTCTGGAGATATCTTTATACAGCATGTCAATGAATCTGGTGCTATTCAAATGGATCCTAATGGTGTTGCTCTTGCTCAACAGCAGGGAACTCAAATTTCGATTAATATGTGCACGGACAGTTTAGGTGGAGTTTATGTTACATGGCAGGATAAGCGAGGTGGTGTTGATGATGATATATATGGTACGCATGTTGACGCAAATTATAATATAATTTCGCCTGGTAGCGGTGTTCCAATTGTAGTTCAAGGAGGAACCCAATCAGCTAAGAGTATAGAATATGCTGGAAATAATGAGGCATTTATTTGCTGGTCTGACTCAAGGCAAGGAGAAAACATTGATATATATGGACAACGGCTAGATGTTAGTATGTCTCCTCTTTTTCAAGAGAATGGTATTCCCATTGCTAATAGCTTAGATCCTGAAACAAGACCTCGAACGACTTTTGTTAATAATACAACTTCATTGGTCACATGGAAATATGGTGATGAAAGTGCTAGAATACTTTATCAGTTTATAAATAATAGTGGATTAGTTTTTGCTGAAGCAAAACCCGTATCGAATTTTAATGCAATTCAAACTAGTCCCAGGGTTAAAAGAAGTTCTGATGGTAGTGTATTCATTTCATGGAAAGACTTGAGATTCGACCCTGTTGACGGTGATATTTTCATGCAGAAAGTCAATCCGGCGGGTGATTCACAATGGGGAGATGGTATACAGATTGATTTAACTGAGGGTGTTAATTTTAGCGGTAGATTTGCTGCGAATAGCATAGGTGGAGTCGATATATTTTGGGAAAAAGGCGTTTTCCCTGATGTGGATATTCTTTTTCAAAGTCTTGATCAAAACGGCACTCCTCAAAGTAATTCTCCGATAGTAGTTTCGAATGAAGACGGATACCAATTTGCTCCAAATATAATGAAAGGGGCCAGTGATAGCGTTTTTGTAGTTTATGCTGACCAAGGGTCTGGAAGTATTGACTTGAAGGTGTCTTACTTTAAAGGAGTTTCTTCATTGGTTGAAGGGGGAAGTTTACTTGCTGTAGAGGGCTTAGATGGAGATATAAAATATAATGTCGGTTTTAAAAATTCTGATGAGAGTATCATACTTTTGTGGGAAGATAATAGAGAAAGCAAAAAGTTATATGGCAATGTATTATCTGAAGGAGAACTTTCTCATTTTAATGGTAATCAAATTTCATTTTCAGATAATTCATCAACAGAGATAGACCTCTCAAGCCCAACAATGGTTTATGCATCTGAATATATATATACCGCTACTTTTGATGCTACAACAACCCCCAAAAAGATCCGTATTAATAAGTTAAATACAGAACTGGAAAATGTGTGGGCTCAAACTGGTGTTGCTCTTGCTCCTGAAAATGATCAAAGAAATGTCTTTTTAATTGACCTTGGTGGAGTCGGAGTTGGATGCTTTTGGTCAGAGAGCAGAAGCTTTTTAAGTGGGTTTGATATATTTTTTCAATCTCTTAATCCAGATGGTGAACCTCAGTTATCTTCCGGAGGTATAACTGTAGCTGAGTCAAATGGCGATGATTACATTCAAGCGGTTATTCCAGCTCCTGATGGTATATCTTTTTTAATTTTTTGGGTTGAGGAAGTTTGGCCCGCGTCGAGACTAAAATACAACAAAGTAGAATTAAATGGACAGGTTTCTACTGGCTGGCCTCCAAATGGCTTTAATTTAAGTAATCAGTCTATTGGTGCAGATAATCTATCAGTTAAAAAAATCTCTGATACTGATGGAGTTTTGGCGGTGTGGAATCAAGAGGGTAATTTTAGTGATATATACGCTCAGAAAATAGGTTGGGATGGTGAAGCTCAATGGGAAAGTAGTGGCACTCCTATATCCATCGAAGAAAATGACCAAACTGCCATTTCTTTCGATATAGATGAAAACGGGTCAAGTGCATTTATTGTTTGGGAAGATTATAGAAATGGTAGTGATTACGACATAATAGGGCGAGAGATAGATATCTCTAGCGGACCTACTGGTAGCGAAATTTACTTTTCTTCTGACACTACTAATCAACAAAAGCCATTAGTAAAATCTGTTGCAGCTGGAGAATATATCATCATTTGGGAGGATGGAAGAGGATATTATAATAGTGATCCACTACTTATAAACGGAGTTGATTTATACGGTTCAGCTTATGTTGTAGGTTTTGGAAAAACAACCGGTGTAGATGGTATTCCCATTTCTGTAGAGTACCACGATCAGAAAAAACCCGCTATTACAAAATACAACGGTGAAGACCATCTTCTTCATTGGATTGATCTAAGGAGTTCTGGAAAAGAGGATTTGGCTAATTATTATGCTAAAATTATCAGAAGATCAGATGTCCTCAGCTCGACAAATGAAGAAGCTAATGTAACTATTCCAAGTAGCTTTAACATTCAATCTGTGTATCCGAATCCATTTAACGGACAAGTAAAATTTGATTTTACAATTAACTCCCCTCAGTTAGTAAAATTTAATGTATATGATATTTCGGGAAGAACTATTGTTGATGAGATTATTATGAGTGGATCAAAAGGTTATCATCAGGTGTCTTGGGATGGAAAGAATATCTATGGTAAAATGGTATCAAGCGGAGTTTATTATTATACTTTCACACTCGAAAATAAAGTAGTGAATGGTAAGATTACATATTTAAAGTAAAACTTTAAATAAATATTACATAATATTATATGTTAAATTTTAGAATCTTAAAAATTATATTATTTTTGATCGGAGTAGTTCATACAGAATCCTTAGATGATAGGTATCATTCGTATGGAGAAATAGTATCACTAATTGATTCTTTATCGAATATTGAAGAGTACCAAAACTTTATGTTGGTTGATACTATTGGCTATTCATCGCTAGAAAATATTCCTATAATTGCTGTAAAAATTTCAGATAATGTTACAGTTAAAGAAGATGAACCTAGAGCACTATTTGTAGGGCAAGTCCATGCAGAAGAAATTCTAGGCATCGAGGTTGTATTGAGTTTGATGATGGATCTATTAGATCCTGGGCCTGAGGATTATAGCCATATGAATATACTACGATCATACTTAGAGATTTGGTTGATCCCCTCAGCGAATCCAGATGGATTAGGTGTTGTTCATGATGGTCTTGACGTAACATACCGAAAAAATAAAACCGATTTTTCTCCTGAAGGAGTAACGCCTAATGGAGTATTTGATTTTGAACCCTCGATTGGTAATGATGTTGATGGAGTAGATTTAAATAGAAATTTTGGGTTTAATTGGACCTTCGGGGATACATTTTTAGTCTTTGATGAAACAGATTACGGCTCACATTATGATTATTATAGAGGTCCTTCACCTTTTTCTGAGAGCGAAGCCGTAGCGATAAGAGATTTAGCTCTTGAACATGATTTTGTCTTTTCAATTGTTTGGCATAGCTCTAGATCTGGTAGATTATCTGAGAAAGTATTTACGTCATGGAATTGGGAGGGCAATAAACCTTCACCCGACTTAGGTCTAATGAAAGGAATTGCTGATTCTTTTTCAGCTTTAATGGAAAAGGAAGATGGTACTGGTTCATATTTATCTGTTTTAAGTGGCTCAAGGAATGGAAAACTTCATGACTGGTTTTACAGGGAAACTGGCTGTATTCAATATCTTGTAGAATGTGGTACATCTAATCTTCAACCAGATAGTCTTTTAATTGAGAACACAATTAGCAGAACAAAGCCTGCTATGGTTTACCTGCTTGATAGATCAATAGGATATTATACAGATGCTGGCCAAATAACGGGCATTGTATATGATGCGAGCACAAATACCCCTATTTCTGGAGCAGAGGTTGAAATTGAGGAACATTCTGGCTCAGTGCTCAAACCTAGATTAACAAACGAGTTTGGTCGTTACAGGCGCATTCTTGATGCTGGAACATATCATCTAGATATTACTAGAAAAGGCTACATTCCAATCAGGCAGTCGATTACTGCTAATAATAGTGGTATAACAAATGTTGATTTTTTTCTTGAACCTGCTCCAATACATTTAGTTAGGGTTGATTTAGATTATGGAGTAACTGGTAATTTACCATATGAAGTGCATTGTTTGGTTATAAGCGAATTTGATACGGATACGTTACTTATTAATGATTCACACATTGATTTATCTCTGAGTGAGGGATCTTACCGATTAGTAATTTCTCCTACTGTGGGAACGCCTTGGGAAAAAAAGCTTTATGTTGATCAAAATTATAATTTTACTGTGCCAGTATATGATTATCAAAGTATGGTATTAAGTGATGATTGGAATGACTGGGTTACTGAAATAGATAGTTGGCATATAGCAGGTGGAAAACTTTTATCACAGTCAGATATCTATTATGCAAACAATGACTCAACCATGGGATTACAAAAAATAAAATCTCCTTTTTATAATATTTCTGGAGCAAATAGAGTAACATTTAAAATTGATCACCGCTATGAAATGGAATGGGATCATGATTCTGTTGTTGTAGCAATTTATAATGGAAATGAAAATTTACTTTTGAGAATAGGATGGAGCGGGCATAAATGGGATGAATATTCATCGGATTATTTTAGTGTAATTGATAGTTATGGTTTTGACTCCCTTAGAGTGGAGCTATGGTTTAAAACGGATCAAACAGTAAATTATAGAGGCTGGGATATAAACGGTCTTACATTGCATTCTATGGATGATGCCTTTTTGTCGACATCCGAAGTTACCTCCACTGAATTGCCAGCAATTAATTTCAATTTTAAAAGGGTTTTCCCAAACCCTTCATTCGGGAAAATAAATTTAGATATTCAATCTTGGCAAGGTGGGCCGGCTAGTGTGAAGATATACAATGTGTTGGGTCAGCAAGTGTATGGAAAAAGATTTGAATCACTTGCCAGGGGAAATTTTTTTCTTAATTTAGATTTTAACGAATTCAATGCAGCTACAGTAAGTTCAGGTATGTTATTTGTTTCAGTTGAATCAAAAAATCAGAAAGTAATTCGTAAATGTATCGTATTAAAAAACTAATAATTTTGTCAATATTTCTTGCATTCTCATTCGGTGGTGATGTCACCTACAGAGGAATGGTTAAAGAGGAAATCCTTCGTTCTAGCATACCAATTAGTTTTATGCATCAGGTTATCCAAAATTATGATCTTCTTCCTCAACAACTATCTCCAGTTAGAGGTGGCTATCTTATGATTGCAATAGAGGGACTGGTTCAGCAAGGTTATTTGGATATATTTATTGAATTCAAAAAAACACAAGGGTTTGATGTGACTGTAATAGGCTTATCTGATTCAGAATTAGATGTAAATGTTATACAAAACTATATAATTCAGGCATTTAATGATGATCCAATGCTTGAGTATGTTCTTCTGATTGGCGATGTAGATGGGTTTTCTGAAATGCCTTCATATTATTACGGACCTGAAAATGACGTCACTGATCAAAAGTATACTCACATTGTGGGTGATGATTTTATACCAGATTTATTTATCGGAAGAATGTCAATAGATTCTGTTAATGAGCTTTATGTTATGATGCTCAAAACTATTTCTTATGCTAGAGAGCCACTAGCGTATGATCAAGAGTGGCTAGATCGTGCTCTTGTTGTCGCTGGCAATTATGCAAATACTCCGCCAATTCCTATCACTCCTAAGTGGACATCATATTGGCTTAGGGATGAACTTTTAAATTTGGGTTACAGCTCTGTGGATACAGTATTCTATCCTCCCATACAGCAGGGTGCTCCATACATCACAGAAATCATTGATAATGGCGTTGGTATCGTGAATTACCGAGGTTGGGGAGATGCCAATGGGTGGCATTACCCCGAGTTTCATGCGGATGATGTGAATGGATTAAATAATGGTTGGTTAACGCCTGTTTTTATGAGTTACGTTTGTAATTCTAATGATTTTGCAAATAGTGTTGATCCATGTTTTTCAGAGGCAATGTTAAGAGGAGGCA
>MDSV01114269.1_pt1 | contig 29830 bp, 10 predicted proteins | sample 810851 | NCBI WGS metagenome assembly MDSV01 (sample SAMN05326640, study PRJNA326480) | marine metagenome | isolation source: seawater | place: Atlantic Ocean: North East | collected 2012 | reverse complement strand
GCAGGTACGTCTTAAGATGTTATATGCTCCAATTAATCCTGCTGATTTTAATATGATGGATGGTCATTATGTGATTCAACCTGATTGTCCGTTTGTATTAGGTAATGAAGGTGTGGGGGTTGTGGATTCAGTGGGTGATGATGTGGATTCTTCTTGGATAGGTAAACGTGTTTTTTTTCCATTTCAAATGAGACGACAATGGTTTGGTTTTTGGGCAGATTACGTGACGTTGCCTATACAGGGGTGTATTGAAGTTCCTGATTTTATGGACGATCATCAAGCGGCTATGATGGCTATTAATCCTTTGACGGCTTTGGTTGTGTTATCAGATAGGGTGTCTTTAAAAAAAGGGGATTGGATTATTCAAAATGCAGCTAATTCAGCATTAGGGCGTTGGTTTATTTATGTAGCACATTATTATGGGTTTCATACGGTTAATGTTGTTAGACGTGATTCTCTTGTTGAACCATTAAAACAATTAGGAGCTGATTCGGTTATTGTGTATGAGGATCAATTTTCAAAACAACTACCTCAAAAAGGAAAATTTAAGTTAGCATTAAATGGAGTAGGAGGTGCGTCTGCTAAAGAATTGTCAAAATGTTTAGATTATCAGGGGATGCTTATAACGTATGGTGCCATGGGACGAGAACCTGTTTGTGTTGGTAATGTTGCTTTGATTTATAAGTGTATTGTTTCAACTGGATTTAATCGCTCTTTGTGGGCTGAATCGGTTTCTTTAGATTATGTTCAAGATTACTATGATCGTTTGTTTGCTATGTTAGAAACCCAATCGTTTTCTATTCCTATTAAACATGTTTTTGAGTTAGCTGATTATACTGATGCTTTAGCTATGGCACAACAGTCTAATCTTGATGGAAAAGTGTTATTTCGATTTAGTTAATTCTTTTGCTTTTTCCCATAGTATTTCTTTTTCATTTAGTGTTAATGTTTCAAAGTTGGATGATAAAGATTCCATAGTTTTATATCGAGTTATAAATTTGTTATTAGCTTTTCGTAATGCTGTTTCTGGATTAATTTTTTCTTTTCGTAATACATTAATAATTGCAAATAGGAGGTCACCTGCTTCTTCCTCTATTTTTTCGTTATTTTGATCTTGTTTTAATTCTTCTTTAAATTCATTAATTTCTTCATTAATTTTTTGAATGGCATCATTTGTGTTTTCCCAATCAAAGCCTGATTTAGCTGCTTTTTTTTGGATTTTTTCAGCTTTAATTAAGGCGGGTAAATGTGGGATTCCGTCCATTTTGGATGTTGTTTGTTTTTCTTTTTCTTTAATTGAGTCCCATTGTTCTAAAACTTCGTTACTTGTTTTTATGCTTGTGTTTTGAAATACATGAGGATGTCTTCGTATCATTTTTTCATTAACATGTTCTGCTATAGTTTGTATCGAAAATGTTTTTGTTTCGTTTGCTATAGTAGCAATCATAATTACTTGTAGTAAGACATCGCCACATTCTTCAATAATGGCGTCTATTGTATCTGATTCGATTGCTTCTACTAATTCATAACACTCTTCAATAATGCAAGGTACTAAACTTTTAAATGTTTGTTCTTTATCCCAAGGGCATCCTTCTGGAGATCGCAGTTTTTCGACTGTTTTTATTAAGTCATCTAACGATTGCATTAATATGAGGCAGCTTCTTTGAACAAAATTTCTTTTTGGACAGTGTTTGTTTCTTGATATGATGTTTGTTCATCACTATTTGAAATTAAAATATTGGCAGGTGTAAATAAGAAGATATTTTCACCTAATTTCATCATGTGGCCATTAATTGCGTAAGCGGTTCCACAGACAAAATCAATAAGTCGTTTACTTGAGTCAGAGTCTAAAAATTTTAAATTCACAATAACAGGCTTATTTTCTCTTAAGTAAGAGGCAATATTGAGTGAATCTTCGTAGATACGTGGCTCTAAAACTTTTATTTCTGATGAAGAAAAGGGTCTTGTAGAGCTAGAGTTGATAAGAGATCCTTTAAATGGTTTTTTTTGTTGGGTATGGGGCGTATCATGTAAATCTTCGGGTTCTGAAAATCCAAAAAATTGTTTTAGGTCATTTAGTATTGAACCCATTATTAAGCTCCTTCTTTTTGAAACAGCATTCGCCCGATTCGTGTCATAGTAGAACCTGCTTGAATGGCTAATTCATAATCTTTACTCATTCCCATACTTAATTCGCTAGCATATGGTAATGATTTAATAGATTTATATAAGGTATAAGCTTCTAGAAACATTTTTTTTGTAGCATCCTTGTTGTTTAGTAGTGGAACTATAATCATTATACCTTTTATTGTTATATTTGAAAAAGAAAATAATTGATTTTGTTTGTCTAAAAATTCATTTTTTTTAAATCCAAATTTGTTTGGGTCATCTCCAATATTTATTTGAATATAGCAGGTTGTGTTTTTTTGATATTCTTTTGAAACGGTATTTATTTTGTCTAATAAATTTAGGCTATCTACAGATTGGATGACACTAAAGTATTCAATTGCTTTTTTTACTTTGTTACGTTGTAAATGGCCAATAAAATGCCATTGAATATCCTTTAAATGAGCTAGGCTTTTTATTTTTTGAATGCCATCTTGTATTTTGTTTTCACCAAATAATCTAAATCCCTGGTTGTATAAGGCTTCTATTTGTTTATCATTTGCATATTTTGAAGCAACACATATATTTATGGGATAGTTAATATTAAATTTATGTTTTAGTTTGTTGATATGAGCTAGTAACTTTTTTGATTGCTCCTCAATAATGTTTTGATTAATGGTCATTGTCTTGTTATTGTATCTTATTTTTAGGGATCTAAAAAAGAGGTGTGTTTATACTATGAATCAATTTTCGTTTTTTGTTAGATTTTGCTTTGTTTTTTTAGGGTTGTTTTTGATTCTTAGTGGTTTGTTGTGGTGTAGTTTTCCTTATTTTAATAAATTTCTTGTTTATGAATCTTCAGTTGTTTCAAATCAGGTGGATGCTGTTGTTGTTTTAGGGGGAGGTAGAGGGGGGCGTGTTAAGGAAGCCGTAGATTTATTAGCTCAATATCATTCACGTTATTTGATTATGTCTGGCGGCCATTACTATCATACTACAACGTCTCGTTTAATGGCTGATTATGCTAAGCAATTAAATGTAGATTTACCTTCTGTTTTGTATGAAGACAATTCTTATTCAACCTATGATCATGTTGTTAACTTGTTGCCTATGTTTCGCCAGTATGATATTCAGTCAGTTTTAATTGTTACGTCATCTTTTCATACAGCTCGATCCTATGCTGTTTTTTCTTCTTATCTTATACAGAAGGGAGTGGATATCGATGTTTTTATTCATGCAGCACCGGATGGTATTGATTATTCTCGTTGGTGGATGGAGCATGAAATGCTTCAGCTTGTGGCGATTGAATCGTTAAAACGAGTTTATTATGCTTTATTTGTAACGTGATATTATATTAAGTTATTTCGATGTTTTTCTTTTTTTTAATTGGTATATATATATTGGCATATCCCAGAAATAAAGGAGTTAATTATGTCAAAAAATCATATGGATTTGGTTGGTAATGTGTATCAAAATACTATGGAGACTACAGAGGATCTTGTTTTTGATACCTCTTTAATTAACGTTCCAAGTTGTAGTAAATGTTGTGAAGCTTGTAATGGTTGTAAGTTACGTTATTTTAATAAGATGAAGCTTAATAAGGACTTAATCGTTTAAGTTTTATTTAGTCGTTCTATTGTTAATATTATTTTTTGCAGTTAATTGTGATTTTTTATTTTGAGTTTAATAGATTTAATATAGGTTTTTGTGAACAAAAAATATAAATTTTAATGTTAGTTTTTTTGAGTTTTATAAGTGGTCGCTTGTGAGATACTTTTTTAGTTTGCTGATAGCTAGATGATTTTTTTTTTTTTAGTTTTTTTGATTTGTTATTGTTGGATTATTTAAGTAGATAATTACAAGTTTTACCTTTCATTATTCGTGTATATTAATGTGAAAGGTATACAAGACTATTTTTTATGGGTTCAATTAGGGGGGTTTTTAATCTTTCTTTTTTTGTTTTTTAATCTTAATTCAGGTGTTTTTGCAGTTACTGTTTCACATTCTACAAAAACAGATATTACATCTTTTAGTGAAGTGACATTCACTAAGATGCAGGATATCGCTTATGGATTAAGTGGGTTTTTTGGTGGTATTAATAGAAAAGCTGGAGATAATGTTTCTAATATTAATAATCAAAAAAATGATTTGGTTGTTATGGAGATGACTTTTAAGTCTTTTAATGATTCGGTAAATGGTTTGGTTCAATCTGTAGAAGATGATGATTCTGATATTGAGCCTGAAATTGAACAACCGCTTGTTTATCCAAACCCTTTTAGACAGTCTACTGATTCAGGAGCTGTTTTGTCTTATAATTTGTCAAAAGATTTTTCCTTTGAAATACACATTTATAATATGCTTGCTCAGCGTGTGTTTAAGCAAACTTTTCAAGAGGGTTTTTTGGGTGCTAGGAAAGGGGCTAATAGATTGCAGATTAATCGAGAGTCATTAGGTGGGTATTTGTTGGCTTCGGGTGTTTATTTTTATGTTTTTGTTCATAATCAGGATGTTTTAGCAAAGGGGAAAATGGTGGTGAAACCATGATGTTGATACGGTTTATGATTGCTATGGTTGTTAGTTGGGTGTTGATCACACCTTTAGATGCTTTTGATACATATTATTTTTCTCCAGATTTTGTTGGGTCTTCAGCTCGTTCAGTTCGTTTAGGTGGTCTTGAAGGAATGAGTTATCATGCTGATTCTGTTTTTGAAAATCCAGCATCTTTATATCGTATTAGACAATTTTCAACGTCTTTTTTTCAAACAACGTTTATGGAAGAGGTGGTTTATCAAAATATTGCTATTGCAATGAAAACAAGGATGGGGGTTTTGGGGTTAGGTTTTTTTAATGCTGGTGTTGATAATATCCCTAAAACTGAAAAGATGGATTATTCAGATTATACTGAATATTATGTTCGTTATATGTTTAATTATCAAAATTCTTTATTAAAAGCAGCGTATCAGTTTTCTTTTTCTGACTATCTTCATTTTGGGTTGTCAGGTTCGTATTTTTATAGTGAGTTTGATACGGTGAAAGCGTCTGGCTATAATTATGACTTAGGAATGGTGGTTGATTTAGGTCAGTTAGATTTTTCTGTTTTGATTAAAAATATGATGATAAATAATGAAGTTGTTTTCACTGATAGCGAAATTGGTGATAATAGTAGTGATGATCAGTCAGAAAAACTTTCCATTCAAAACATTTATTCGGTAAACTATAGATTAAGGAATTATTCAATTATGGCACAATTAAAAACTGTTGGAGCTCAGCGTGAATTACATCGTTCTGTGGCTTTTCAGCTTAATCCACGTTTTTTACCCTTTATTAAGGGCTCTGTTGCCTATAAACAATTTCCATTAATTGTTTATGAGGAAGGGGTGCTTGGATATTCTGATAAAAATTCTTTAGTGTGTGGGGTGGAACTTAATTTGCTTGGGTTAAATTTTAATTATGCCTATGAACGTAGTGATCATATTGAATTTGAACATAAGAATTATTTTTCTGTGGGGTTAACGTTTTAGATGGATTAAAAAGATATGATACTGACAATTAAAAAATATGCGATTTTATTTTTTTTCTTACTTATATCTGTTGTGCATGCTGGTTATAACGATTTAATTTTGACACCAAAATTCAAGTATTCTACTGGAGAGCCTTATCAAGGTAATTTTGACATTTCTATTGGATTTGTTACTTATAATACGTATGTTGATTCTTTTATTTGCCCCTATCTTAACCCGGTTAAGGGTGTGTCAATTTGTACAGAAAATATTAATGTTAGTATTAATAACGGTTTTGCTGTTATTAAATTAGAAAATATGACTGATTTAGATGCTTTTATTACATCTAACTTGCAACTTAAATTTCAACAAAAACAGACTGGTTTTTCTGATATATATTATGCTGATATTTCTTCTTCTCTGACTAAAGGATATGAGTTAGAATCATCTGCGTATAGTATTTTAAGTTGGGGAACAGCTTTTGTAGAATTGCCAGAGGCTGAGCGTTTGGTTTCCTCTTCTGTTTTTAATAAGCCATTTCTTGTTAATGATGGTTTAGATTTTGGCGAAATTGAGGTTTCTAATGTGAGGCCTTTTATTTCTGCAAGAAATCAATCTAATGAATTTGATATTGATTTTGACGGTATTATTAATGTTACTGCTAATGGATTAGCATCTACAGGTTCGGATGTTTATTTTTCTGATGGAGTACCGTTTTCTGATACATTTTCATGGATTTATAATTCAACTAATCATGATTTATATATTGATGATAATAAAAAAATAGCTATTGCTAGGGATTTTATTGAGGGACAACCTGTAGGAGCGCCAAATTTTGATTTGCAGGTTTACGGTAAGGTTCTTGCTTCTGATTATTATTTTAAGGATGTCGCATTACGATATGTTTCAGATTGGGTAACTTCTAACGAAGGTTTTTTATATTATAAATATTCTACTCAAAATGTTGGTTTTTTTGGTCAATATGATGAAGAACTTGATTTGTTTTTGCCAGAAAAGTTAAATGTTGCTGGTGTTTTAATGACGGGGAATGTGGGTACGCCAACATCTGGTTCTATTTATGTGAAAGATGATGATGTTGTTGGTGTTCTTGATGATGCTAATACGATTAGTACCTTTAATACTATTCAAATCGAGGATGCTTCATATCAATTATCTTTTTTTAAAGATTCACAACGGTTAGGTTCTGATGGAAAGACCACTGTATTAAATAATGATTTTTATTCATCTGTTTCATTGTTTAATCCTGATGGTTCCTTATTGCGACTTAAAGATGATATGGTTATTGTTTCAGCTGATAATCAAGTTTTATTTGGTGTTAATTCTGTATCAGGTAATGTTGTGGTTTCAAAAAATAGTGATAATAGTATTTTTGTAGATGTTTTAGGTTCTTTTGATGCTCAGGAATATTATATGAAAGGCCTTCCTATTCAGTTGCAAATGGCTCAGGGTGAATATTTTTATAAGAATGTATTAGATTCAAGTCCGGATAATTTGTTGGTTTATTATGATCGTGGTTATGTTTCTTTTGGTGTTTTTGAATCAAATGATTCTCGATCTGTTTTAGAAATTGGAAGCCCTTTTTTAGAGCCAAATCAATCATTTATTGATCCTGTTATTTCGTTTTCTCGAAAAGATGGTGCGGGGAATGATACGATTTTTTCTATGGGGGTTAGTTCTTTATATGATGACCAATTTATGATTGTTGATGGATATGATTTAAATGTTGAAGATCCTTTAATATCTATTAAACGAAATTATTTAGGTATTGGAACTAATCAAGTTAATGCAAATTTACATATCTTGGGTAATTTGGGAGTTTTAATTGAAGGTGATTTACAGTTTTTTGATGATGTTGATAGGGAACGGGTTTATTCTGTTTTTGGTCAGCCTGGTAATCGAATGTATTTTAATCCTTATAGTGCTTCATTTCGAGCTGGTCAATTTTTTTCTTCTAATAATTATCATCAAAATGTTGGTGTTTTTTCTGCTGCTATTGGTGTTTCTCATCAGGTTAGTGGTAATGTTTCATCTGTTTTAGGGGGTGTTAATAGTGATGTTTCGGGGTTTTATTCATCTGTTATGGGTGGATTTTCTAATGATGTTTCTCATGGGTTTTCTTTTGCTTTAGGTATTGGTTCTCAGATTGATCATCATGGTTCTTTTGTTTTTTCTCATGGAGGATATTATACGGATGGATCTTATGATTTGAATTCATTACCTGAGGTTATAACGTCAAATCGATTGAGGACTTTAGATTCTCGTCAATTTTTAATTGGAGCTCCATCATCTTCTGTTATTTCTTCTTTTGTAGGAGTTAATACTGCTATTCCAGATGCTGTTCTAACTGTTAAATCTAAGTCTGTTTTTCCTAGTATTTTGGTTGATGAATTAGCTATATCACTTGAAGATGCTAATGTATTATTTGATGGATTAGTTTCCCATCAATTTTTAAATAATCATGGAGATTTAAAAGTCTATGATAAACGTTATTTTAATGAACATTATACTGTAGATTTTTTTCCGTTGATTGTTACTATAAATTCAGTTCAAGTTTTTGAAGATCTTGTTGCTACTATTAATGATCAAGTGGGTAGTTACTGGGATCAGAATCCAGTTATTTCAACTGATGATTTGGTGGATTGGAACATTATAACTGCAAATTTAGACTTTGATTATGACTATGGTATTAATGATGCTACGTGGGGTTATCATTATAAACCTCGTATGGATAATAAGGCTTGGCATGACTCTGATAACAATTCAGCGTTTATGGATATGAATATTGGAGGCAGATTTCATACTCGTTTTGTTTCTATGAATATTTCTGAAACGATTTCTGCTATTAGAGATGATTTTGTTGATAAGGATCTTTTTAGTGGTCAAGAATACTTTTTTAGTTGTAATAAGGATAGTAATGGGGATTTTCATGGATATAATGATGATGAAAATGGGGATCCTCCTTATAATGCTGGTTCCACAGAGAATTTTATTATAGCGGTTGTTAATAATTTTTACCCTTCAGATGAATATTCTGATGGTTATATTGTTAAGACTGCTTCAGAAAGAGTTTCTACTTTAGATCTTAAAGAATGGATGATGGACGCATTAAATAAACCTGGTGTTACATGTGAGGATTGGTCTGGTTTAACTGTAGATCTTGCTTTAATGGCAGAGACAATTATTACAAAAGATGTATCAATTTTTTGTAATGATTATGTGGAGGGGGGGGGTAATAATTTTGGAACCGTAGAATGTCGTGATCATGCAGACCCAAGACCTGTCTATGATACTAGTGAGTGTGAAACTATTTCTTCAGATGTTAATGATGTTAGATGTAAATATACATATTCAGCTTATAGTACCTATTTGAAGGATGTTGTTTATCCTGCTTTATTAGATAATATTAGAGCAGACATGGCTCGTTATCTTATTGATTCATTTGATTTTGATAATGTTTCAACTGGGTCTTATTTGATTTCTGATTTTGATAATGTCATAAAAGATGATATTTGTGGAAATGGTAGTCCTGATTTATGTAATGTTATTTCTGTTGAGGATGTTCAAGTTGTTTTAGAAAAGTTTGTTACTTCAAATATTTTTACTTTGAGAGATGCTGACGGTGATATTAAATTTCAAGTTGAAAATGATGGTAATGTTGGTATAGGTTATGATGATGTCGATAGGGCTGATTTAGCTGTTCGGGGTTCTTTTTATATAACTGAACCTGCTTTTACAAATGATATTGTATCCAAGTCTATGAGTACTGTTATAGATGATTTTCAGGATTTAGATTTACCTGCTTTAGTTATGGATAATTATTATGATTCTTCAGAAAGTTATGATGGGGTATTAACGTATCCTGCATCATTATTTGTGCGAACTTTGCCACAATCTTATCAAGTCACACCATCTTTTATGGTTGCTTCAAATGGTAATATCGCGGTTGGTGCTCGTGTAACAACTGAAACATATTCTTTAGAAATATTGGGTGAGTCGGAGGCTGCGGGTTTTACTACGCCTGCTGGCGATTTATCTCCAGAGGTTGTGATTGTTTTTGAATCAGAGGATACGACTCCTAATATTTATTTTTTAGATGGGTTTCTTGGATTGGGTTTTGTGACACCTAATAGGCCAACATCATTATTACATTTAACTTATTATGATGGTAATTCAGTTCCTAATCCTCTAATTGGATTTGATTATAATGATTATGATTTATTGCATGTTGGAGGGATGACTCCTGCTTTTCCTGGATTTCGTATGGGTGATTTAGATTCTATTTATGATGAACCTGCTTTGTTTGTGTCTTCTAATCAAAGTTTAGTTGATGGGGTGCCTGGATTTTTTTCTTCTGAAGCCGGTGTTGTTTCTGGTAGTGTAGGTGTTTCTTCTGGATTTATGTTTGTTAATACGAACAATGTTACAAGTTCAGAGTTTAGTACTGATGACTTATTTACACAATTTCTTTTTGTTCGAAAAAATAATGAATTTATTAAGGTATCTAGCTCTGGTTTTCCTTGGAACTTTGATTATGATCAAAAATTAATTTATTTAGATGATGGAACGTTGATTGGTATTGGAACTACTGAGCCAAGTTATGATTTACATGTTAGTGGTAATTTTAATTTTATGGATAATAATACTCATACATTTTCTGTTCTTAATTCTTTATTCACGAATCAACTTTATTTAACAACGAAAAACTATCGCTCTGTTGAGGATGTATATTTACAGTTTGATAATAATTATATTGATTTGAAATTATTAGTAAAATCTGAAGATCTTTATTTATCTATAAATGATAATGTATTTAATCAATCAGATCAAATATCTTCTGGGACTGGTTCTTGTGGAGATTTAATGATATGGAAGGATTTTAATGAACTTTATCAAAGTGGTTTTCATGGTTTCAATTCTAGCTTATGTAGTGGAGCTATTTCTGATGATGGATATCCATTACCTACAGTAAATTTTGTTTTTGATTTTAATGATGTTACTAACAATTATTGGAGTTATGTTGATCCTGATCCAGCTGATTCTAACTTTGGAACATGGGTTGTTGCCGCATCTGGTACAGAACTTATTACTGAGAATATGTCTCGTTTAGCAGTTACAGGAAATTTTAATATTCAAGTTGATAATTTGGTAGATGTAACTGGTGTTTCAACAGCTAATAATCATTTTATTTTTCCTTATAGTTTAGATTCTGTTTTTTATGGTGCTTATTTACAATCTAGTCTTAGGCATAATGGTGATTTTTGGACGGATTCGTTTTCACATTCGTTTACGTCATTGAATATGGTTTTACAAGATAAAGAGTTTCATAATGAGTCTTCTATTTATGGTTTTAATATTAATCTGAACAATATTGATCGTGATGGAAATATTAAAACTTTGGTCGAAGGTTCTGAAGCTATTGGTTTATATTCTGATCTAAGAAATGTTGTTGTTCAAGAATCAGGGATTGATACAAGAGGTTATGCTTTTTCAGGGATTTTTATGGGGGATGTCGTTATTGCGACAACAAATCTTAATGCTAATGTTAGTAGAAGTTTGAGTGTTTTAACGGATGAAACAGATCCAAATAAACCAACCTATAATCATATGTTAGCAATTCAGGGTACGATGATATCGGATGATTTGGTTATTTCAAAAGCGTTGTATACCCCTACTTTATATGTTAATGCCGGATATAGTCGTTCTTTTAATGTTGGTAATGATGGTTCTGTTCCTCCTAAGCCTAGGGTAGGAATTGATGTTTTAAATCCTATTAATGAATTAGATGTTGGTGGAGATGTTGTATCTAATTATATTGATTTAGGAAATTTAACTTCAGATTATTTGATTCATACGGGTGATGTGTTTACGATTTTATCTACTGGGTTTGTTGGATTTGGTAAGACAGTCCCTCATCAAGATGAAGATCTTTTATTTTATAAATTATTTGATAGTTATAATTTTCCAACGTTTAACTATAAGTTTTATAGTTTTGATGTATCTAATAATATTGAATTAACGACGGATCTTACTGGGCTTCATGTTAATATTATAACGTCTGAAAATAATTTTGTTGGTTTGAATGATTTAGTAACTGTTAAGGGGGTTGAGATTGATTTAACGGGTACAAACTCGTCGACAACTGCTAATGTCTATGGTTTATATGTTGATGTAGTTGTTTCAGATAATAGTTATTCTGCTTTGTTTATGACAGGTAATGTAGGGATTGGTGTTTCTGAACCAGAGGTAGCGTTACATATTATGGGTGATATTCGTACGGTTGATTATGAGGGGATAGAAAGTGAAGTAAATGATCTTAATAATTTAGAGATTGATTCATTAACTGTTTTTGATGATAGTGATATGTTTGATGTCTCTGCTCAGAGAGTGACGGTTGATACATTGGTGTTTAGTAATACTATTGATTTTGATTTTTCAAATGTAAATGTTGCTAATTTAAGCTTAGATGTATCTGGCATAACGTCTGTTAATATACTTAATGATATTACTACTTTGAATAATAGTACGGGTACATTAGAGGTATTTGAAACTTTATTGGGACAGAAAGGGTATATTGGTAGGATTAAATCAGATGTTAATGATATAACTTATGCTTTAGATGTTGGTTTAGATTTAAAGGCTCCTTCTATTAATTTTGTATCAGTATCTCCAACTGATATTGTACAAGCGGGTTCGTTGTTAGTTTCTAATAATGTTGGCAATGAGATTGATTATGTTGCTAGTTTAATGGTTGATGAGGGGTATTTTTATGTTAACGATAGTGTTCCTGATATTGGGTATAGGTATCCTGTTTCAGTTAGGGTTGATGTTACTACTAATCTTTTTATTGCCACTGATAATCGAACTTGGAATTCTGTAGGATTATTTAGTGGTGTTACAGATAATAATAGTTATGTTGCGGCTAGTTTATATCCACATCGTGATGATGAAGAGCATTGGATGTTGTTATCTAAGCTTTGGAATTCGCAAGATAATGCTGGCATTTTAACGCAAGCAGAACTTGATTTGGCTTTTTATAATTTTGATAGTGATAGTGAAACACTATTAGATTTTACGGATATAGATAGTAATAATTTTAAATCACCTGCTTTATATGTTTCGTCTAATGGACATGTTTTGTTATCACCAGCTCGAACTGACATAATGCGTTCTGATATTGCTTCATTTAATGTTTATGGTACTTCACGGTTTTTAGACATGGTTGATATTACAACGTTAAAGGTTGATGATATTTTTTCTGATGGAAGTATAACTATTGGGAAGGCGTTAGAACGTATTATTTTTGATGATCCTGTTACTCTTAATAATGATCTTTTTGTGCAGGATACGGTAGCGATGCGTGGGATTACAGCGAATATCATCAGTGGTGATTATCCCATGTATGATATGTATATTAATCAAGCCGATAGTGTTGCTTTATATCTTGTAACTCAAAATGGTGTTCCTACAGCGGATCTTTGGGTGAATCTTAATTTTTCGGGTAAGGTTATTAGTAGTAATTTAACAACAGCTTTACCAAGTCGTGCTAATTCTGTTTTTATGTTTTCAGATGGAGGTGTTGTGACCCCTTCTAATTTGATGGTAACTAACAATAATGGGAATAAGATTTATTTTAATGATGGTTCTATCAATCATAGAATGGTGTTTAATGGCGCTGTATCGTCTGAAAATACTTATTTAGGTGATGTTGAACTTTATTCTTTGGATGTTGATATTGATACCAGTCTTAGTAGTAGAACTATACAGGGTTTAATAGTCGATGTTGCATCGGCTAATATTCAGGGTGCTGCTATTGGTGTTGCTGTTTCTATGAATGTAAATAGTGAGTATGGTAAAAAATTTCCTGCGTTATTTTCAGGTGGTACTGTTTTAATTTCATCTATTAATAGGGGGGTTAATACTACTTATTCTCAACCTTCTGCTAATCTACATATCGCTTCTCATAATAATATGCTTAGTAATGCTATGAAATTGGATAATACTCAATTTTATTCTTTATCAGTATCTGATAATAAGGTTGGGTTAGGGACGTCTTATGATGCTATGTTTGATGGGTTACTTTCGTTAGATATTCAGTATTTGAATTTAAATAATGGTGATTCTATTGTGAGGATAGAGGATAATAATAATTTGTTATTTAATGTGGCTGTATTAACTCGTAATACTTCTGTCTTAGTAGAAACAGACTCTTTTGAGAGTTTAACTACTTCAAATTTTACTAAGTTAACAACAGATCGTTTAACAATGGCTATGGGGAATGTTATTAGTTTTAATGAGGATAGTGGGTTTGTAGGTATGAAAATTGACGAACCTTTAGCTCAGTTTCATGCTAAAGATGTGTTGACCGAACTTGCTATTGTCAAAGATCGTAAGGCTATTTATATGGGAGTTTCTTTAAACCCAGCTGGGAACTTTTCAGGTGGTAATATGACTGGTTTAGATATTGATTTGAAAGCTGTTGATAATAATCAATTGGATAACGGTACTGTGAAGGGATTGGACGTTGATATGACATCTTTTTCTGTACATAATGATTCTGTTGTTTATGGGTTGTATGTGGATACTCCTGCTTCTGTTACAGGTAGTTTGGTTTTTGTTACAGGAAATGTTGGTATTGGATTAACAGAGCCAGAACATGCTTTAGATATGGATGGCATTCTTTATGTAGATGGGGATGTTTTAACAGTTTCGTCTAATATTTATCTTAATGTTGATGGAGGGGCTACTGTTAATACATTGTATGTTAATGATGCTCTTGCTATTTCGCAACCTGTTGAATGGACAAGTGTTTCTGTAAATGCTTTACAATTTGTTAATTTGATTAGTAATGGAGAAACTATTACTGATTTTGATTTTTCAGCTTTTTTTCAATCTCCAGGATTAGATATTCAGATAATGAAACTTGTTGCTGGTAATTTTTATGTATCAAAGAATGTTACATTTTTTATTGGGACTTCTAATTTTTCTTTATCAAATACTCCAGCTATTTTAATTGATACGGGAGCTAATCGTGCTTATATGGAAAATTTGTTTGTGACTTCTGATGTGAACATTGAGACCTTAGGCTCTTATAGTAATGATGGGGGATATATTGAATTTAGAAATGACGTTACTTTTAATCAAGGTATTGTCAATCAAATGACAGTTCCAAATTTTAGTTTTGGAGTGACTAAAGATCATAGGATAGGTGCTTTAATTGTAACAGATAATTTTTTATATTTTGGGTTTTCTAATGGCTCTAAAAATAAATTAGCGTTAAGTCCTCAAGCTGATTATCGTATTCCTATGCAAACTGATAATGAAGGGCTTACTTCAAATGCAGGTTTAAAGGTAGTTATAAATAATAATTTAAATGATTTTGTAGAAGTAAGTAGAAACGTTTTGATGAATGCTTTAGTTGATAGTGATACGGATTTTCCTAATAATGGTTTGCAAGATATGTTGTTTACGATTTTGTATCGGGGTCCATCTGAGATTGATTATAGCAACCCATTACATGCGGTAGGTTTACAAGTTGTGATTGCAACTAGTAATGTTAATACTTTGGATGTAAGTAACAGAATTGAGGGGGTTTCTATTAATATGCAGAACTTATTTGCAGATTATTATTTGGGAGATGGAACGGTTGCTGATATTGGTAAGTATGCAGCTATTTTTGAGGGTGGTCGTGTTGCTATTTTTCCTAGCTCTAACTCTACTATTCCAACTCCTAATGATACAGATGTTTATGTGTCTAGTAATATTGATGTGGATCAGTTTACTAACAAAAAGTTTTTTGATTTTTTTGTTGAAGGTCTGTCAGATGATAGTGAGGGACGTGGTTTTGCTGTTGGTACGACGGTTGGAGGAGGTCTTTATAACTCTTATGTTGATATTGGTATTACACGAAATATAAATAATCAGCAGCTGAGAGTGACCGGCTCTTTAGTACGAGTTTCTGCAAATGATAATAAGTTGATGCGTGTTTATGCTGATGGTTTAAATTCAGCACGGAATTTATTTTCTATTGAAAATAATCAGGTTTATATTGGACCTGTTTCTACTAGCTCAACAGCTTCATTTAATGTTCAGGGATCTGGACCTGATGATTTGTTAGTTAGTTTAAATAATATTTTATTTGTTGATACGGGAGTGTCTATTGTATCAGACAATACAAGAACTTATTTGGATCGTGTTGCGTTGTTGGATCTTATGACTGATTCTAATGAGGAGGTTTACTTGGACTTTTGGAGTAATGTTTCGACTTCTAAAGAGGACGTAGCTATGATTTCTTCAAATATGTTTACTGTTGGTAAGTTTAATCAGGTAGCTAAACTTCCAGATTATACTAGATTAGCGATTAAAGGCGATCCCTCTCAATCTCAATCAGATGTTTTTCTTGTTGGGGATCTAGAGGCTGCTAATGTACAACAAGCTGGTAATGATTTAGATTTAGGCTTTGTGGTTTCTCGTAATGAATATCTTAGTTTGGTTGTTTCTGATAATGAGACTAAGGCATATTTTAAATATAATTCTGATGTTTTTAAGATGCAGTCAGGTAATGATTTATTTCCTGTTTTAGCAATTGCATCAGAGAGTATTGGTATTTTTCATGTGCCAACTAATGAGGAGTATAACTTGGTTGTGGATAGGCGTGTTGAGAGTCAACATTATTTGGCTGTTGTAAGTGATAATGAAAATTATTATGATTTTATAGTTGATTCAAATGGTTATGTTGGAATCGGGGTATCTGTAAATCAGGATTTATCGCTGGATCAAGACTTTAGTTCGGGTTTGGTTGTTAATGGGAAAGTTAGGATAGAAACAATTGATAATACTAACTCTGCTAATTCAAGCTTACTTGTTAATGATGATTTTATAATTTCAGGTACTTTAACCGATAGCAAGGTGAATAATTTGACATTATTAACTGAAGCGAAACGTTTTGATGAATCTTTTACGGGGATGTCTGTACTTTCTCAATTAGCTATGGATGTAACTAAAAATAATGTGTTTGGGTATCGGGTTGCTATTTCAGATACAGTTCAACCTTCAGGTGCAATGTATGGCCTTTATGCTGATGTCGCAAGTTTGGATGCTAAAATTTTAGAAGGGTCTAATAAATATGCGGGTGTATTTTATGGTCAAACAGCTGGTTTTTTAGATTCTAAGGTTGTTATTGATTTGGTGCCTACATCTGATTATAGTGTGGTATTACATAAAAAATCAGCTTGTAGCGAGAACCAAATGCATAGTCAGGATATATCTGTTTCTTCTTACCCTTGTTTAAATAATATTAATTATTTTTATCCGTTATCGGTTATTACTTCAAAAAATAATGATGTTGGGAATGAGTATGTAAATTTTAATACCGTTATAGCTAATGAAAGCTCTCCATTTACTTCTTTTTCTATCATAGCAGCAGATTCTACAGCTAATAATAAGGTAGTGGATAAAGATACTTCAGATATTAATATTTATAAGTATAAATTAAGTGGATATAATTTTATGAATACAATTCCAAATGATATTAATGGCGCGAATGCAGCACGATTACAGGAATATTTAAATGCTATTGTTGAGGTATTAGATAGTGAGCGTGTTCTAGATTCTGAAGGTCAGCTTGCCTCATCGTTCGTTTCAAGTGCTATACATGGGTATAATTTTCCTGTTGTTGATCCTAATAATCAAACACTTGTCCATGATAATGTGTTGGCTGTATTAGAAAATTTTTCAACTCAAAATGTATTTTTATGGCGTCATGAATATAATGATATACAAACAGTTGATGATGTATGTTTGGTTGTTGGGAATATTTGGGGAATTGATAATCCTGATCCATCGGTGGATTGTGTTCATAAAAATGTACTTGCTCAATCTAATTCTCAGAGTCATACCATTTCTGGTACTACGGAGTATGGAAATATTATGTATCCAATAGCGTTTTCTTCAGGTTTGGAACCTCTTTATATGGAACCTTATAATGTTGCTCGTGTTGGTATTAATTTGCTTACTACTGCTAATGATTTTGAGCAAGGAAACGTAGAGTTTACGGATACTTTGATTGTGGGGGAAGGATCTAGGGGATTTAATAAGCTACCCTCCAACGATAATGACTCAGCTATAAGCAATTATGATTATATAGAATCAGGTGATACTGGTCCAAGTTGTATTGCACCAGATGACTTCTTGTCATGGAAAAAAGAAAAAGGGTTTTTTGAGGATATGGATACTTATGTGGAGAGGTTTCAATCAGGTACAGGTACTAATTGTGCATCAACTATGACAAGTGAGAATATTCATGAGTATGTTGAGAAAGATCAACATTCAATTACGGTTCGTAGTTTGGCTAGTGGTGCAACAAAATATCGTTATATGTCTTATAAAACTCGTTTTGATGATGTTCGATTGGGGCAGTATATGCCAAAAAGTAATTTTGGAGAGAGTAATTCGGTTGCAGCTAAATTGTATTTTTCTGGAGGAACTTGTATTGATTCAAGTCTTATTACGGAAGATGATTGTTCCGATAATCTAGATGTATTTACTATGGGACGTCAAAATCAACCTCCTATTGAAAGACTTGAAGATGGTTTTTTAGTTAAAAGTTATGGGTCTCTTTTAAAAGTAGATTTACAAGAAAAAAATTCAGCTGGTGATGATATTCAATTTCAAATTGGTTTTACAGATACATCAGGTGAATTTTCGGCACCTCTTATTGCTGGGGTTGATACAGGAACTACATTTGTTGGTATTGGTAGTTTATGGAACGAATATATTAGGCCTAAAGCTGTACTACATGTTAAAGATTTTTCAGTGTCTTCAGGCGGTTCTTACTTTGAATATCTTACTACGAGCGGTCTTAGTGCAGAGCGTTTTGTTTATGCATCGGATGCTACGTTAAAAGAAGATTTTTCTTCTGTTTATCATAGTGTTGATCAACATGGTTTTCCAACTAATATTCGAACGGCTGCAGAAGAAGGTGCTGGCTGTGATGGAGATTATCGGGTTTATAATAATAAAGACCTATGGGACGAGGCCACAAGCTTTAATTATACTACTGGTGATTGTGATAATGGAGGTGATGGGTGTGAATATAAACCTAACCCAAATTATATTTCACCAGAAGATACAACTATAAGCAATCCAATTTTTCATAGAACAATTGGATTACCAGCAGATAATACTTATACAAACGTTAATGCCGTGATATCAGGAACAAGTGTTGCCCATGATGATTTTGATAATGTTTTGTTTACAAGTTCACATGAATCTGTTTATTCTTGTAATTATTTTGCATGGTTGGTTAGAGATGTTTTGGGTTATTCATATAATGAAGTTGCTAGTACAAATCATAACCTTCAATCCATTGGTCAAGGACTTATTCCGTATGATACTGATAATCCTAATTTACAATGTAGTAGTAAAAAATTTTCAATTTTTCTTTGGGATAAGTTTGTTGAAAAATGGAATCTAGGATGTTTTAATGACCGTTTAAGTCAAAAGGGAGTTAAATCACCTTCTTTGTTAAAATTATCTAAAGATACACGTCGTTTTGTTCCTAAAGCGCATAGTGCTGTTTTACAAGCCGCAGCTTATATTACGACTTATGATGATGGTGAGTATCTTAATTATGGTTTTATTAATGGATTAAATTGTAAACAAACGTCTGGTAGTCCAGATACGCATTTGCATGCAGATATTTTTGATTGGAGCAACTGGGAAGGTGTTAGTACAGATAATTGGACAGTTGACCAAAAGGCAAATTGGAAAGCTATTATGGAACTTGCTGAAGCTGACGCTCATAGTAATATTGATGCTGTTGATAATGCTCTTCTTTTTAATGAGTGTAGAACGACGTTTGTTAATCCTGTTAGGATTGCTCGAGATTCTGATGATTTATTTACAAGAGACTTTTTGGCTGAATTTGATACTACCAACTCACAACGTTCTATTTTAGCTTTAAATTATCCAACTACAGCTATCTCAGAATCGACTAATTTTATTTCTTTCTTTTTTGGTAATACGTTGACGGATCAAGTTGCTTTGGGTGAAATTGAGGGGTTAGAGAGTAGTGTGTCTGGTCAGGTTAATGGAATACAGTTTTCTTCTCCAGGAAGAGATTATGCTGAATATATGATAAAGAAAGATCCTAATCAGGATATGAGATCGGGTGATGTTGTTGGCGTTTATGGTGGCGAATTATCGTTTGATACGGATGGTGCTGATGCTATCATGGTTATTTCTAGTGCTCCTATTATTGTAGGAAACTTTCCTGGCGATGATGTTAAACATTTATATGAATTAATTGCATTTTTAGGACAAGTTCCTGTAAAAGTTTCTGGCGATGTTAATCCGGGTGATATTTTAATTGCTTCAGGTAAAGAAGATGGAATGGCTATTGCTATTCATGAAGATAATTTATTGCCCAATCATTTACCATTTATTATAGGGCGTGCTTGGGAAGGGTATTCTGGGGATGATACGGCTTATATTAATACATTAATTGGGTTTTCTTTTAATGCTGATATTATTAATCGTTATATTGATAAAGCTGCTAAAACATTATCGAATGAAGTGGAGTCTACTAAAGAATTAGAAATACAATTAAAATTACAGTTAAAACAACAGCAAGATCTTATTGAACGCTTAGAAAAAGCATTAACGATGAATAAGGAATAAGTATGTTAGTTCATAAATTGCCATTGTTTTTATCTTATTGTCGTTCAGAATGTTCTTTTTCTCGGCATACATGTTTAGCGTATGAAACGGATTTAAATCAGTTTTTTTCTATTGTGACTTCACTTGATGATGATTCGTTTTTAGCTTATTACCAGTGGTTACATCATCGATTATTTTCGGCTAAGACTATTGCTAGGAAATTGGCTTCATTACGTAGTTTTTTTCAGTTTTGTATTCGTGAAGGGTATTGTGATTCACGTATTTTATTAGCAATCCCTCATTATCATGTTCCGGTACGATTACCTTCTGTTTTAGATTATAAAATGATTGAATCTTTGCTTAATTGTCCTGATTTAAATTCTAAAAAAGGGTTGCGTGATAGAGTGTTATTAGAATTACTTTATAGTACGGGTATTCGTGTTTCTGAATGTATTCAATTGCGAATAGCTAATATTGATTTAGATGAAGGGGTTATTACGATTCTTGGTAAAGGAAATAAACAACGTTTGATTCCGTTAATTAAGCGGTCTCAGGATTATCTGTCCTTATATATTGCTTCTAGAGATCATTCAGAATGCTTGTTTTTACAATCTAACAAAAAACCGTTGTCTCGTTTTACAGTTTATTCTATTGTAAAACGGTATGCGAATAAGGTATGTAATGATATAGGATCTGTGTCACCTCATAGTTTTCGTCATGCTTTTGCAACTCATTTGTTAGAAGGTGGTGCTCGATTAAGAGATGTTCAGGTATTGTTGGGCCATCAACAGTTATCTTCATCTCAGGTTTATAGTCATGTTGCGACTAAGGCTATTAAAGATACGTATTTGCAAGCTCATCCAAGGGGACGCTTATGATTATTATGATTGTTATTATGTTAATTATATCCGTATGTATTCATGAATGGGCTCATGGTTATGCAGCTTATTTGTTGGGCGATAAAACAGCTTTACACTTGAATCGCTTAACATTAAACCCTTTACGTCATATTGATTTAGTAGGCTCCTTAGTGGTGCCACTTTTATTGGTATTATCAGGTACTCAGTTTGTGTTTGGTTGGGCTAAGCCGGTTCCTGTGAATTCTCATTCTTTTAAACATCCTAAGCGAGATATGCTTTTTGTAGCCATGGCAGGCCCTTTTATTAATGTGTTGTTGGCTATTGTAGGAGTTATTATTTTGAAAGCACTGTTTTATACATCGTTTTTGGGTAGTTTAAGTGACCATTTTGCTACATTTTGTTTGGCTTTTGTCTATCTTAATATTGTTTTAGCTGTTTTTAATTTGTTACCAATACCTCCTTTAGATGGATCTTATTTGATTATTAGTATATTGCCTGCTAAATATCATGGTTTTATCCATAAATACTCTATTTTTGGGTTACTAGTGGTTGCTTGTTTGTTATCTTTTACATACTTTCAAGTATGGTTTGAAATGAGTATTAAAATGATTGTTAAATTTTTGCTTTCTTTTAATTTATTTACAATATTTTATTATGCAATATTTTTATTGTTTTTTTCGTTCTATAATATAAGGTATAAAGGATATTTTATGGATATAATTTTATGAATAAAATTCTAAGTTCTATTTTAGTTTTTTTATTTGGATTCTTAGCAATAGGGTCTGTTTTTTATGCTGCAGAATCAAGTTATGTTGTTCCTCCTAGAATTGCTTTTGATGTTAAATTAGCAACGTCTGAGGGCCTGCTTCAAGGGTCTCGTTTTGTTACTATTCGGATAGGATCGGCTGCAAATGTAGATGACAATGGGGATATGAGACCTTTTACGTGGTATCGTTCGTATTCAGATGTTGAGTTTGTATCTGGAGTTGCTTCTTTTGTTCTTGGGGATGATACTAACCCTATTACACCGGATGATTTAATGGATGAAGATACTGTTATTCATATTGAAGTTGATGAATTAACTGCTACGTTTCCTTTACCTTCTGTTCCTTATTCTATTTATTCTGAAAGTAGTCGTCATGTTGATCAAATTCATGCGGATAAAATTGTTGGTTCTTTTATTACTACTGTTAATATTCATAGTGATTTAGTTGTTTCTAATAATAATCAACCTATTTTAATTGTTGATTATGATCAAGGAAAAATTGGCGTTGGAAAAACACCCGATTCTGATAGTGAGTATATTTTAGATGTTAAAGGTAAAGTGAATGCTTCAGGTTATTATGTTAATGGTGTATCTATTGAGAGTGTATTTAATTGGAAGAAATCTAACAATAATCTTTACTATAATCTTGGAACGGTGGGAATAGGTTTGGATAACCCTAGTGATAATTATAAATTACACGTTAATGGAAGTATTGGTGCGGAAGAATATTATATTGAATTTGAACCAGAACCTGGGCAAAAATCCTATATGCTATTAGGAGACTATTTGAAGGGAGAGGGGGTCTTTTGGCAAGTGGCTGATAGTACGGGTATTTATTATGACCATGGTCCTGTGGGTATAGGTACTTCAACAAATCTTGTGGAATCGTTGGTTGTTTCAGGTGCTATTAAACTTTCAAGTACGGTACAGCCTCATTCTAATATTTTTCCTGGTACTATTGAATATACGGATCGTTATGGTGCAGGCTTTGATTTTTATGCTCATCTGGAAGATGCTAGTGGTGTTGTATCGCCTTATTCTTTAACAGGTATTCGTGTTGATTCAGCTGTTCCTGGTACCTTTGATTATTTGGGTGCTATACCTTATTTTATTAATAATTCTTTTGTAGGTGTTACTAATAATTTTCGAATTGTTACGGATAATACTGGTTTTCTTGGAGTTGCTATTGGAACTGATAATACGACGGCTGCGTTAACTGTTTTTGGGGATGGAAATTCAAATTATTTGGAAGTTATGTCTGATGAAAATGAGCCATTGTTTGTTGTTAATCAATTTGGAAGTATTAGTATTGGAACTATGAATGCTGTCGATGATGTGATGCTTAGTGTTGATGGTATTGTTGATGCTGAGAATTTTTTGAGAAATGGTCAACCGTTATCGAGTAGTTTAGCTGAAAACTCATTTTGGAAGATAGGTACGACTCATTATGGTCAAGCGGGAGATGTTGGTACAGATTTATTTTATGAGGCAGGTTTTGTTGGTATTGGAACGGACACTCCTAAAAATATGCTTGAATTATCATCTGATGGAGGACAAGTTGCTTTAACATTTGATATTAATGATACGGATTTGTTTTCATTAGGAATTATATCTTCTAATGCATCTACCTTTGTTATTTCACAAGGTAGTGATTTAAGTGATCCTATTTTTTCGTTTGATTCAGCTAATATAGGTGTGGGAGTTGATCAAGCTCTTGTTAATTTGCATGTTAGTGGAAATGCAGGTTTTTTGGTTGAGGGAAATGTTGATTTAAGTAATGATTTGGAAAGTCAATTTGATAGTTTTGTTTCTGGATCGGCTTTGTTTTATTTTCCAGTTAATGGATCGTTTAGAGCGGGTTACGCTTCTGATGATCAATGGGATTTTGATAGTTTAGGTGATTTTAGTGCTTCTTTTGGATACGATAATATTGCTTCGGGGGATTATTCGTTTATTGGGGGTGGTCTTAATAATACTGCGTTTGGAGATTATTCAGTTGTTCCTGGTGGTTTTAATAATAAAGCGACTGGTAAGTATAGTTTTGCTGCAGGATATTATGCTAGAGCTTTACATGATGGAACGTTTGTTTGGGCTGATTCTACATCATCAGATAATGTTTTTGAGTCTATTGCTAAGAATCAGTTTTTAATTCGTGCGTATGGTGGTGTTGGTATTAATACGAATCAAACTCAGGATTCTAGTTTTGTTGTTCAAAATGATGGGGTAGGTAATATTTTAGAATTAAAGAATAGTGCTATGAATGATCAGCGTATTGTTGTTTCGTCTGAAGGTCAATTGTTGATTGGAGATATGACTGTTAATCAGTCTTCTCATGAAGATTTGAAAGTAGCAGTTGATGGTCGTGTGGGTCTTGGAACTACAGAACCTGAGGCGTTACTTCATGTTGAGGGTGATTTAGATGAGGATGGTTATTTAGTTTATATTAAGTCGTCTAGTGATTCATCTTCTTCAAGTAATGTTTTTGTTATAACTAATACTGGTAATGTGGGGATTGGAACGACTGTTCCAGAGGTATCGTTATCTGTTAGTGGTAGTATTAAGGCTGATGCTTTTTTTATTGTGGATCCTAATGATCCGTCTGCGGTTATTCAGTTAGAACCATCGCCTGGTTCTCCTTTTACTTTGGTTGCAGGTGATGGTGTTCAACAAAATGCTTATCGTACACGTGGGTTTATCGGTTTAGGTACAAGGACTCCTAATAGTTTGTTAGAGTTATCAAATCAAAATGAGGTAGGTGCTATGCCTATTATTACGTTTGATTATAATAATAGTGATATTGTAAAAATGGGTTTGATTACATCTAATGCTGGTGCTTTCTTTGCTATTGCTCCTTCTCATAATTTTACTTCGGAAAATGCTACGTTTGTTATAACGAATAATTCTGTCATTATTGGAAGAGGGCTTGTTACGTCTAATTACTCTTTAGATGTTAGTGGCGATTTTAAAATTGATGGGAAGTTAGCTATTGCTACTGATAATGTTCATCCTGATTATGATGTGTTTGTAAATGGGTCTTTAGCTGTTTCTACTTTAAATGTTGCTGGAAAAGAGTTTGAGTTTCCAGCAGATAATCTCTGGAAGACTAATGGAACTAGTTTGTATCCTTCAGATAATTATAAGGTTTCTATTGGTACTCAAAGTTCTGATGCCGATTTAGTAGTAAGTGGATCCGTTCGTGTTGATAATTTACATGTGAGTGGAAATCAATTTTCTTTAGATGGGAATTTATTAACTCAACGGTTACTATTACAAGATCATATAGCTTCTGATAATTATGGAGAACTGTATGTGTCTGGGGGTGATTTACGGTTTGAATATGATGGGGTAGTTAAAGAGCTTACTAGTCCATTAACTACTATCCAGGATAATGTTTATTCAGGACCTCTTAGTTTTTGGGTTTCAGATACCTCTCTTTCTTATTCTTCTTTGTATTGGAATGGGCTTGATGATGAATTAACAATGACTTCAAATCTTATTATTAATAATTATGAAGTTTCAAATGAAGGTTTATTAGTATCGACTAATGTTTCTTTTTTAGATGATATTGGTATGAAAATTGCAGCTACTTTGGATCATTCTGGAAATACAGTGGTTGCTACGGATTATTCTTTGTATAAATTAGATTTAAATATAGAAGAAGATTGGGGAAAACAAGATGATAGATTATCGTTACGAGGTATTGATTTAAGTATTGCTAATACAGGATCATCTGTTTTTAATAATACGGCTGTTGTTGGTGTTTATGTTGATGTGACGAGTATTAACGTTGGATTATCTCAGCGAGGTAATATTTATGCTGCTAAGTTTTTGGGTGGTAATGTGGGTATTGGTGTTGAAGAACCTTCGGTTGCTTTAGAAGTAGCTGGTGTTGTTTCTGCAAATTATTTTAATCTTACTTCTGGTGTTGAAATTCCAGAGTTGATTGTTGATGAAGAGTCTTATGGGTTAGTTGTAAAGAAGCGTGGACTTAATCCCGCTGTTGGTATTGGGGTTTCTGAGCCCTATTTGAGTTTGGAGGTTGCTGGTACTATTTCAGCAAATATAATGACCGTTTCTGGGGTTCAACTTTCAACGATTAATGTTGCTGATGGAGGTTTTGTTATTGATGTTTCTGGTAATGTTGGTATTGGAACAACACAGCCATCGGCTTCTTTTCAAATTGATAAGGTTTTAGATTCTAATTCTTCTAAGCCTTATATAGGTGAAAATATTGTTATTGAAATTGATGGTGTTGATCGTTTAGGTCAAGAATTTTATTTTTCTCAAGATCTTACAGCTGTGCGTTTAGATGTTGATACGTTAGAAAATAGTTTTGTTAGGGAGAATGTAGTTAAAGGGATGGATATAGATTTAGTTTCGGTTAATCTTCAAGCAGATTCAAAGCTTTATGGGCTTTATGTTGATGTTGCTACTTTGGAAGGTGTTACTCAAAATCGTTATCCAGCTGTTTTTATGGGAGGATATGTTGGTATTGGAACGGCTAATCCTACAGCGGCTTTGGAAGTAAGTGGGTCTATTAAGGCAGATAGCTTAATTTTAACGAAAGGGCTTACTATCGATGGTTCGGTAACTATTAATAATGATTTGGTTGTTCAAAATATTGCTTCTTTAAATAGGGTTAGTATGAATCGTCTTTATGTAGAACAAGAACTATATGCTAATTCTGTAGCATTTGATAGTTCTGATATTTCTGTTATTAATGCTGATTTTCAAACATTAACAACGAATACACTAATTGTTCAAAATCAAGTTAGTATTACTACAATTAATTCTAATTTTGTTAGTGCTAATATGGGTATTTTTCCTCAAGGATTAGCTGTTGGAACTACTGATTTAGAATCTTATATATTGAATGTGAATGGCGCTGTTAGAGCCAATTCAGCTACGTTTACAGATTTTTTAATTGTACCTACTTTATCAGTTGGTGCGAGTGGTTCGGATACGTCACTATTTGTTGGTGATCAAAAAGTTGGTATTGGAACGAATCGTCCTGATTCTGCGTTACATGTTATTAGTTCTTCAGGTTCATTTAACTCTGAAAATACAGAAACGTGGAATGCTTTAAAGCTTGGTGTGGATCAGGATGTTATGGGGCAAACTGTGGGATTATTGTTTTCTCCAGATTTTGCCGTATCTCAAAATGTTGGTTCTGGGATTTTAGCGTACAAAAATAATACAGCAGAATCTAGTTTATTGTTTCTTACAGATCCTTATCAGGATGATCCTACTGTTCGTATGATCGTTTCATCTGAGGGTAGTGTTGGTATTGGCGTTACAGATCCAGCAGTTCCTATAACGGAGACATTTTATGTAGCTGGTACATCTAAATTTGTGGGGGATGTTGATATTCAGACGTTGCAAGTAGATACTATTGAAGCTCAGTCTGATGAACTTGTTATTAGCGTTAATGAAGGAACCGTTTTTCAGGGTGATGTGAATTTTAATAGGGGGTTAAATATTGATAATGGGTTGGTTTTTGCAGATGATTATGATGCTCATCCAAATGTTAATCAAATTCAGTTTGATGATGGTGGGTTTTTATATGTTTACCAAAATAATTTGTACTTTATTAATAAAGAAGGTACTCCTAAAAATATTTCATCAGTATATACAGGGACCCCATTTAAGATACCTTATTTTGATGACTTAGGTAATGTATCTGATACGATACCTTTATCTTTTTCAGACAATACATTGGTTATAGGAACACCCAATGGGTTAACGACTGTCTCACTTGAATCTACTATTGAGGAAAATGATAATGCCGTACAAGAAATTATTGTTACGTTTGATAATCGTACTGATCCTTCTACTGCTCGCTTTATGGCCCTTGATATTAATATGGAAAGTAAACAAGCTTCAAATCCACTTTTTAACGGTCGTTTAGGTGTAGGAGAGACTGCTATTGGTTTAAATGTAGATTTGTCTAATTTAGTTGGAACTAATAAATATTCGGCTATTTTTAATGCAGGGAATGTTGGTATTGGTCTTACGGAACCATCTGCGTTATTACATGTTGTATCTGAAACGGATGATTTGCTTCGTCTTGATGGTGATGAAGGTTATCCAATCTTGTTGGTTACGAGCACTGGTAATGTTGGGATTGGTACATTAACCCCTGATGCTTTATTAAGTATTGAAAAACCAGTTTTATATACTAATGATTTATTTAAAATTGCTAGTGGTAATACGAACTTTTTAACGGTTGATTCTGATGGTGATTTAGTTGTTTCAGGAGATGTATCTGCTACTAATGGTGTTTTTAATGTTGTTAGTGCGAATGCTTTAAGTATTGCTAATGGATTGTTTTTTGTTAGTTCTAATGGTGATATTGCTATTGGAACAAATAGTGTTGATAGTGGATCGGTTACTATTTATTCAGTGATTGATTCTAATGTTGGTTCAAATTATATTGGGGAGAAATTGGATATTAGGCTTGATTTTTCAGCGGGTGAAGCTCCAGAGGGAGATTGGAGTGGTGACTATACCTATAATTCTGATTTAACAGGGTTTTCTATTGTGCTTGATACAGCAGAAAATAATCAATTTGGAGATAGTAATAGTAGTGTTGTTGCAACAGGGGTTAGTATTAATATGAGTGATTTGGATATTGGTGATGCTGCTAATGCCTATGGTCTTTATGTTGATGTTGGTAATGAAAGTACTGAAGGCGGTAATCGTTATGGTGGATATTTTTCTGGGAATGTTGGTATTGGTGTTACGATTCCAACCTATGCATTGACTGTAGCTGGAGATATATATAGTACAGGGTTAGTGGTTGAAAGTGGTTCTGTTTCAGCAAATAGTTTAACTGTGAATAGTATGATTGTTACAGATGAATTAAATGTTGATGGGAATGTTGATATTAATGGTTCTCTTACAGCTTCTACGGTTAGTGTTAATAAGTTGATAGTTACTGGTGAAGCTCAAGCAGGAACAGGTGTTTATCGTGAGGTTACTATTAATGAACAATTATTAATTGATGTTGGTAGTAAGTTGATTGTAGGTTTGGATGAGACTGATTTAGCTAATACTAATGGTTATATTGCTTATGTTAGTGGAAATGTTACGGTTAATGGGGTACTAGATGTTGATAATCTTAATGTTAATTCTATTTCTGCATTAAATACTACTATTAATATTTCAGGGATTGTTTCAGCTAACCAAATGATTGCAGGAACTACTATTTCAAGTAATATGCTTGTTTTTCAAAATCAACTTACTGATTCTTCAATAGAAAATAGTCTTTTTGTTAAGAATAATGATTTGTTTTTTAAAGGTGGTTCTGAGGATCCTATTTCTTTAACATCCTTTTTACAAGGGCAAGAGGGTTTTATTCCTATTTATTTGGACGATACATTGCGTTCGGATATAGTTCCGCTAAAATTTGCAAGTAATGCTTTAACTTTAGGTGGGGTAGTGGATGGAGGTCCTCAAAATTTAGGATTGAGAATTGTTGGAGAGGTTTCTGATGATAAGGATTATATTGGACATTCAGTTTCGGTTACCTTAAATGGGGTTGCTAATGGTAGCCAAAATTTTACTGGATATAAGATTAAAATGGAGTCGCAAAATTATAGTAGTAATCCAGAGAATGCTAATCAAATGGGGAGGTTATATGCAGGGGATGTTGCCATTGGGTTACATGTAGATATGAAAAATTCTTTAGGGGATTTTAGTGGTGTGGGAGGTAATAATATTAAACCTAAAAAGTATGCAGGATTGTTTCAAGGCGGTTTAGTTGGAATTGGCATTGATACTCCTGAAGCAACCTTACATGTTAAGCAAGGGAATAATTTATTTGGTATTAAAAAAGATATTTTTAGGGTGGATACTTTAAATACTGATTTTTCTTTTCTTGTTAATAAAGAAGGTTTGGTTGGGATTGGGACTGACGTTTT
>MDSV01225205.1_pt1 | contig 29840 bp, 18 predicted proteins | sample 810851 | NCBI WGS metagenome assembly MDSV01 (sample SAMN05326640, study PRJNA326480) | marine metagenome | isolation source: seawater | place: Atlantic Ocean: North East | collected 2012 | reverse complement strand
TCATCGTCTGATTGCATCGAATCATACATGCCATCAAGATTGTGTGAATAGCCTCCGAAAGTCAGACCTGCAAAAACTCCAACTGAGACCATGAATACTACAGCTAAGAGACGTAATTTCGTCCTCCAAAGACTACGAAACAATCGTTTATTCAGAAGTGCAGACATGAGAACACCTCACTCTTCTTCCGATGGTTTGGTTAGTTCGTCAGAAACTATCTTTCCACTGTCGATTCTGATCACACGAGTTGCATACTTCACCAGTCCCTCGTCATGTGTAACGAAGACTGAAGTGATATTCTCTTCTTGACAAGCCTTAACCAACGCCGTCATCACCTTCTGAGAAGTTTCTGTATCCAAGTTCCCAGTTAACTCATCGCCAAGTAGTAAATTTGGTCTCTTAGCGATACTTCTTGCTATTGCAACACGCTGTTGTTGACCACCACTAATTTCACCAGGGAATCTGTTGACTTCTGCCTCTAGACCAACTAGTTTCAATAGTTCAAGCGCTCTTGCTTCATCTTTATTGCCTGCAATTTCTTGAATCAACAAGATGTTTTCTAAGACTGTCAAATCCTGGAGTAGATTGAAGAATTGGAAAACATAGCCAATATTCTCTCTCCTGAAAGATGTCATCTTCTCAGAATGATTTCTTGGAACTTCTTCTCCCTTAAACGAATAGTTTCCCCCAGTTGGGCTATCCAAAGATGAGAGACAGTTTAGCAGAGTTGTTTTCCCTGAACCTGACGGGCCAAGAAGAATTACTCGTTCGCCTTCTGAAATCTGGAATGAAACACCATCGAGTGCTCTAACAACCCCTGCGGGTGTTTCGTAATGCCGCTCTAAATTTTCCATTTGAAGTAACTTAACCATTACATCACGCAAAATTAACCAAATCTCTGAAAGATATAATTTGTTTCACATTATGATATACGAATAATGGAGAATTAGATGGTGCCGGGAGCGGGGCTTGAACCCGCGACCTTCGGATGTCTCAGACATGAGAAGGGGCTTTGGTACGTCTCAATTAGTTCCGAAGAACTGCCCTATGAGTCCGACGCGCCACCAACTACGCCACCCCGGCAAGTAGTCCGCCCACCGTACACCCCTCTTTGAAGGATGCGGCCTTGAAAATAAGTATCAACCGTGAAATGAATACAATGTAAATTCTTGATTCAAAATTTCATTTCTGACCGCAGCCTTCATCCACTGTCAACCATCCGCCGAACTGATGGTAGACATCAATACCGCCATGGCTGCTGCCGCAGCAGAGAGACGAAATCGCGGTGGTAAAGATGACAAGGAGCGTAAAAAGAACCGCTCTGGAGCAGACATGGGAATCGAATCTTTCGACCCTGTGAAACACGTGGCTAAGGAGAAGGCAGACATCAGATCGATGTGGCTTGTAATCGCATTCGCCGCCACAATGGCTATCCTGATGAGATACCTCGCAATGCCTAATTCTCAAGATAACGCAGATATGCTTTGGTTCATTCCAATGTTGTGTATATTCCTTCTACCTTCACTACATAGAGCAGTAATGTCTGAGAAATATGTTGAGCACTACACTAAAGGTACATGGTTCAAAGCATCATTCTTACATGTTTTCACTTGGTTAGCAATTACATTCTTGCTGACAAATGCTCCTTTTGCAGACATTGTTGCCCCTCAAGTAGACGATGGATGGGGAATGATATCATCCACTGAAGATGGTTTTGATTTCGAAGGATCGGACGATGGCACCGTTTATTTGAGTGAAGGATACTCTGGCGAACATTACCTTGTTCTAGCTTTCACCGATAATTACGATGCAGCAGATTCCGAATATACAATCACATTCAATGGTGAAGAAGTCAACAACTCTTGGAATGAAATGGAGACAAATGAATCATTTTCGAAAGAAATGGAAGAAGTTAGAGACCACGTAGACATTGATTACCCAGTTGCGATAAAAATTACTGAGGGGCTTCCAGCAGGAACTTATGCAGTTGCCATCGAAGTAGTCGAAGATGGTGACCCTTGGGAAAATACACGAACAATTGAACTAGAATTAATAGTTGAAGAAGTTGAAGAATAATCAACTGAGTAACTTCGATAATCTAGCAGTCAAAGCATCCAACTGAATCGCCTCGCCCCCACCTTCAACCAACCTGAAGTCGATCTCAGCCATCATTTCTGTTAGCTCTAATTTCTGATTTTCTGAGAGGAAATCTGCACCGTAAAGTTCCCTATGTAATTGATTGACGAAATCGGTTCCTGCCAACCCATATTTGTCCAGTAATTCACGTAATCTTCTCCTTGCTGCATGGAAACCATCTTGTCGGCAAGCCATCAAATATTGATGCAATGATTCAGGTGGCGCTGTTGCACTAGTTTCGTAGATTAAATTACGAGAAATATTCTTTTCCAATGCCGCTGCTACTTGCAAGGCAGTTATCGCTTTACGGAGATCACCTTGAGAAATTCTAACCAATGCTTCAGCGGCCTCGTCATCAAGTCCAATACCTTCTGCTTTTGCAACGACTTTAACTTGGTCAGAAACCTCAACATCAGCTAGAGGTCTGAATCTGAATACCGCACATCGGCTCTGAATTGGCTCAATGATTTTGCTCGAATAGTTACAGGACAATATGAACCTGCATGTCTGCGCATATTGTTCCATTATTCTTCTTAGTGCGCCTTGCGCATCATGAGTCAAAGCATCTGCTTCATCCAAGAAAATAATTTTGAATTCCGCACCCCCATATGGTGCGGTTCTAGCAAATTGTTTGACCTTTGTACGAATACTTTCCAACTTGCGTTCATCACTTGCATTCATTTCGAGTAAATTATTTCTAAAATCTGGCCCAAATACATCTCTTGTAAGTGCCATAGCAGCAGTAGTTTTTCCTGTACCTGGGGGTCCAGCGAAAAGTAGGTGCGGGAAGTCGGCTAATTTTGCGTATGAAGACAACCTTTGGACGACTGAACCCTGCCCACGAATATCACCCACTGTCCGAGGACGATGGCGTTCAACCCATAACTCGCTCATACATTCCAAGGTCATGCAAGGACGAACTTGAACCTTCGCTTTCGCTAAAATTTGTAGTATATGTCTCGGACACCCTACGGGTGTCCAGCCGAAAGGAAACTATACCCCTTCCTACAATGGGTCTCCGAGCCCAATGTCTTCGAACACCTCCGACCGCCGCAGAATTGCAAGTTCTCTTATCCTGGCATTGATGTTTTTATTCGCTGATTTGGCACTGCCTCAGGCTGTACCTGATTGGAATGAAGACGTTTTAGATGACTACCCCATTGTCTTGCAAACGACGTTCTCATCATCTGCAATAAAGGATGCATCTTTGAATTCATCCAGTCCTGACACTAATTTTGGCAGTGAAGAAATTGTAGACTTTGGAGCATCGATCAATGATGAGTCAAGAATTTTAATTTCATTCAACAACACAGTCCCGTCGGGAGAGGTAGTAACTGATGCTACGCTTGAATTGACTTGTGAAATTGACTCCACGGTTGAAACAATTGCAATATACGCAACACGTATGAAGAAATCATGGAATGAATCAAATGTAAATTGGAACATCCCCGATACAGGATTGAATTGGGAATTAAGTGGTGCAGAAGGCGTTTCGGATCGTGGTGTATGGGAACCGCCTTTCCAGGGATATGGAAATCATACTTTTGCAATTAACACAACAGCAATAGTGCAAGAAGCTGTGATTAACTCTAGAGCAACTATCGACATTTTGTTATCTGCGTCTGGGGCTATTTATTCATGCCACCTTTCAGAATCGGCGGCGACCACCAAACGTCCTTCTTTGGAAATTACTCACCAAACTGGTACTGCTTCCAATGGAGGAACACTTAATCCAAACTTTGTAATTGATGGTTCTGCGCTAATGGACTCCAACTCTTTCCTTCTTTCTTCAGCATCCAACCCAGAATTGTCTTGGGATGGAATGACAGGAAAGGAAGCACAAGTGCAGTTGTCTCTAAGTCCTGACTTCAAATCAGAGGAGGACGATACGTGGTATTACAACACTCAAGACAACTCAACCCTATTCACCCTTAATTCGACCACAGGAAGTATGGTTGTACCTAACGGGGAGGAGTTATCTAATTCAACTACTATGCACTACAGAATGCGTTCAGTCGATTCCACTGGTACAATAGGTGTATGGCAAACTGGATTCTTCCATCTTCCAGATCATGATGTTGAGGTGGTAGGAAGTTACGGTAAAATCTCTATTGATTCTGCTGACCTTGGGTTGCAAGTTCCAACCATAGAAGATTCATTTATTGATTCTTCAAATGCTCGTAAAAACACCAACATGGGATCTAATACAAACATGACAATAGGCTCATCATCCTCTACAAACCAATACGGCCTTCTTAGATTGAACATGGACGATATAGGTCTGCACGACAATTCGACTATCATCTCTGCTAATATGATAATGGAGCGTGAGTATTACTCAGGATCTGCGGACGTATCGTTCCATATCATGAATGGCGAAGATTGGACTGAAGATGGAGTCACATGGAAAAAATATGATGGAACTTACTACTGGGATGATGGAGGAAGAACTCCTTCCATGTCAGTTGCAAGTTTTGATGGAAACCAATCTTCATCAACAATCGAAACAAATCTTACTATGGCCATCCAGCACTGGATAGATCAAAATAACGCAATCAAGAGTTCAGGAGGAGTTGCGTCAGAATCCCTTGAATTGATGATGGTTGCATCCTCATGGGGAGTTGATGAAACCACATCGCAATCTGTTGATCTGTGCACTAAAGAATCCTCCACTTGCGACGAACCTTATCTCGAGATAATTTACGACTGGGGTTCTACATCACCTGTAATTCCAACCCATCTTGCACCACTTGATGGACACTCGGTGTGGAATCAAAGTGGAAATAACCTCTCAGGGAATGAAACTCCAACCCTCTCCTGGGATGGTTCCATTTCATGGTCTGGTAAGATGCTAATGCAATTATCAACAGATTCAGAATATAGAAATATAATTCATTCATTTGATACTAGTACCACTACAGAATTCACACCATCCGATGGTAATTGGTCAATCACAGGAACCGATGCTCTGGACAAAGGGGTGATGTACCACTGGAGGGTTGCTCAGCAGGATTCAAATACAAATCATTACTCATGGTGGGGAACCTCATCTTTCCTAGTATCATCACTAGAGTCTGAGTACCTACAAGATGATGACCACCTACTCCGTCTATCTCATGGAAATGCCACTACATTAGGTGATGCACCTAATTGTGAAGACACGTACATAGACAGTGGGACACCTACTGCAAATTACAATGGAGAGGATGAGATGCAGGTCTCATACAATACCTACCCATCTGAAACATCGATTCTGATGGGGTGTGACTTGACAAGTCACCTCCTGCCAGACGGATATGCTGTAAAAACAGCTACTCTAAAAATGAGATTAGCAGCTAACCCATCGGGATCCCCTAATATCGCTGTTTGGGAAAGCAGACAAAATAACTGGACAGAGGAGGGTGCTACATGGTCATCATTCGATGGTTCTTCATCATGGGGCACCTCTGGTGCAAAAGGATGGGAAAGAGCAGGATTGCTAGATACTGAAACATTGGACAGTTCGTATGCAGCGAGTGACTTTGTAGAGTTCGACATTACATTGGCTGTGCAAAACGCTATGCGCGAAAACAGGTCTGTTGACTTGATAATAGGGGTATTAGGAATTGGAAGCGGTATAGATAGAATTGCTTTATTCTATCCAAACCATGAAAACTCAGTTAGTAGACCTGAAATATCATTCGTTTATGTTCCAGGGTCCGATGCATTACCAGCAGAACCTGTCCCTCAATTACCACTTAATGGCTCATGGTCCATCGATTCTGGAATTAATCCATCTCCTAATGATACACCTCATTTCTCCTGGAATTATGTTTCAACGGGCGCGTCAGTCGGAGGCTGGTCTATCGAATTCGATACATCTGCTAATTTTGATTCTTCTAACCTACTAATGGCTACAAGTTGGACAGATACTGGTTTTGATGTTGCTAATATGACTTACAATATCTCAACCCCTCTGGATAGTGGAGAGACATGGTATTGGAGAGTGCGTGCAACTAGCACTACTAACCAAATAGGTAATTGGTCAAATGTATTCCACTTCTTGCTACCAGACATTACCACCTGGAGCATTGATTCTAGCTCCGCTGCTGTTGAATTGCACCACAGAGAAGCAATGCCATCACTTAATTTACCGAATTTCATTGATACTTGGGTAGCCGACTCAGGGGTTGGTTCGACTTCAGATCAATCTTCGTCATCGACATTCAAAGTTGGTACAAGCACAACCGGAGAGAATGCAACGGGGTTGCTAAAGATTCCACTAACCGAGTTACCTAATCCTCAGAATGCTCATATTTCTGAAGCAGTTCTCAACCTGTATGCACAATTTGGATCCGATGTTGGTAATGCAATATCAATACACCCAGCATCCGTTTCTTGGAATACTAGTGCAAATGGTACTACCTATGATGGAGTAAATAATTGGTCGTCCCCTGGCGCAATGGGAACTGGAGACAAAGGAGGGATGTCTGACGTACAGGGAAGTGCATCTGCAGATTGGATGAACTTTGATGTTACAGAATTAGTGCAAGCCGCATTTGCAAATGGAGAGTCTCACATATCGCTAGTTATTGTTGGATCAATTGGCAAAGGGCAGACTATTTTCACCTCGACGAGCGGGAATAGTAATGAAAAGCCATGGCTAAACTTAACTTGGACAACTGGAAACGCATCATCTCCTGAAGTTTCTGGAACAAATACTAACCCACTTGTTGATGAAATCATTTGGGACACATCTACACATGCTCTTCTACCAGGTAGCACTCCAAGTTTTACTTGGACTCATAACAATTCTTCCAATGTTGATTCTTGGAGATTATTCATTTGGAAGGATTACAAAGATGAAAGAGAGGGTTGGACAATGTATGACAGTCGGGATTCAAGTGCTGGCTGGGATATTGCTAACTTGACATGGACATCACCTTCTAGCCTATCAGATGGTAATTCTTACGAATGGTTTGTCCAACCAATTACCGACGATATAATGGGCGCAAGAGGTACTGATACGATATTCCATATACCCGCTAAAACAGGAAGTAGTATCAATTCAACTGATGCTAACATAACCTTACAGGAAGGATTGATCGTTGGAGCTCTTGATTATCCAGCCATATTCATGGACACATATGTCGACTCTGGTGCAACTAATTCTGCATTCGAATCGGATTCAGAATTAGTAGTTGGTAGGTCCAATCTAAGTAGTTCACTTAATTATTACACTGAGACAATGGTTATGGTTAACTGGTCATCTATGCCAATACCTGGAAATTATGAATTCGTTAATGCCACATTAACTATGCACAAATTGAGTGGAGGAGAAGCCAATTTCGAAACTGCTAGGATTGCAATTTGTGAACTTAAGGAAAGTTGGAACCAAAGTGCGACACTCAATGGACCTAACGGAGCAGGTTCTACTTGGACTAATCCAAAATGCGACATACCATTCGAGATTACATCTGTTGATTATGATGACAATTACGCAGAATTTGATGTAACATATGCGGTACAGCATGCGCACGAAAGGGGCGATGACATGATTAATCTGATGTTCTGGATTATAGACGATACTGCAGATGAATGGCACTTTGCTAGTAGTGATTATAGCGCTGATGAATCTAAAAGACCTGAACTAGAACTTTCTTGGAGGACTGGAAATCAGTGGTTACCTAATTCACCTACACAAATTAGTCCAGCTGATGGCTCTACAATTTGGAATGAATCCTCATCACTACCTCGCGGTGCAGATAATGTTTCATTGAATTGGTCAGGACTAACATTCTCAAACGAAACAAGATGGGTTATGCAAGCCTCCGATAGCCCGACATTTACTTCTGAAAATACGACATGGCTGTATGACTTGACTGACAATATGACATTCAATGGAACATGGGATTATACTAATCTAACATACACTACTCCCGATAATATCGTGTGGGGTGACTATTGGTCATACTGGAGGGTAAGAGCAGAACAAGATCATCGCCTAGGTGAATGGTCAGATGTTAACTCTTTCAGAGTCCCTGGATTAATTGGAATAGAGGATGGAATAGGAAATAATTCTGTAACATTGTATCATGGTTCGGTCTTTGAAGAAACAGATGCACTACCTAATGTTCCGGATGCAACAATTGATTCTAGTAACCCGAACTCTATACTAGGCAATAACGGGAAACTAAACCTTGGAATATCAGCAGGTGGCTCTGGTGAGTCAAAGATTATTCTGACTTTCGACATTTCTGAATTACCATTCCCTGCTGCGATGACCCCTACAAGTGCATTATTGTCCTTGTATAGAATCAACGTATCAGGTACTACTTCTCTTACAGTTAGTGTTCACGCATGTGACACATTTGTCGAGACTAACATAACATGGAATAATGCCCCATCGTGTTCTGCATCTGAAGTAACTCGTTCAACTCTACTTGTATCTCAGAATACTGGAGAACAAGCATGGGATATTACATCATTAGCACAATCTAATATCGCCAATAATAATCAAACCATGACAGTGATGTTAAAGGCGGTAGGAACACCAACATCTGGACATTCATTCTTTGACAACTCAGCGAATATAACATTAAGGCCGAAATTGATATTAGATTATGTTGACAATGTTGACGGAGTAATACCTCCTGCTCAACCTGTACTCACATATCCTAACGATGGAGATATATTGTACAATACTAGCACATGGGTTTTAGAATCCCTAGACAAGCCACAATTAACTTGGAACAGCGTTTCAAATGCAACAGGATATGTAGTTACAATTGCTAGTGAAGCTGGTGAGGTCAAGTACAGGTCTTGGTCTAATAGTGAGATAAATGGTACAACATTCACCTTCAGCCAAGATTTGGTTGCAGGAGATGTTTACAGTTGGTGGGTACAAGCAATTAATGGATCGATTCCAGGCCCATCGTCAAGCAGAAGAACATTCGCAATTGGTTCACCTGTCGACCACTCTTACAACGATGATCACACTTGGACCTACATGTTCCAAACTGGCAATGAGGTAGCGAATTTAGGTCATACAAACATTAGAGATTCATACATTGGTAGTGGGTTTGCTGATTCAAATCATGGCTCCGACTCACTCATAGTTGGTACTGGATGCGAAGGGGTGAACACTGAGTGTCGCTTGATATTGGCACTGGATAATGACCAAATTCCATTACCACCCGGCGCAATGATTCATTCAGCATCATTGAACCTGAATGTAGAGACGGCTCCTTCTGCTTCTATGACGTTTAGCGTCCACAGATTACTCACTAATTCATGGACACAATCTGGTTCCACATGGAACAGTTCTGAGTCGGGAGTGCCATGGTCGGCATCAGGAATGGCGGCAGGTATTGATTATGAAATAACACCAATCTCGTCCACTACAATGGTTGCAGGTGCGACAAATGTATGGATTGACATTGGCCATTCCAATATGCTAATCGACGGAGATCATGCATGGATAATCATCGGCACATCGCCTACTGGAATATCTGACTATGTGGAATTCTACTCTAGTGAGGATTCACTAAATCTCAGACCTGCAATTCTAATGAATTATACCGATGTACACTCTGTATCTGTATCTCCTTCGGGTTCAACAACTGATGCAGATACTCAAGTACAGTTTTCACATATGCTCAACAATGCACTTGGAGGAATGGTAGCAGAAAATGTCACTTGGTCAACAAGTAGTGGGGCAATAAATTCCACTGGTATGTTCACACCTGAATTAGTAGGAACGCACACTATTACTGCATGTTTCGGAGTTATATGTACATCTGAAAATATCATTGTTACGCCGGGTGCGCCAACAACACTCCTAGTTGATGATACTGAGGAAACAATCACTGCGGACCAATCGTTCTCAATTGTGGCTACTGTTGTTGATCAGTTCGGAAACATAGTCCCTGGTATTTCGATAACATATTCTCCATCAAATGGAACGATGAATGGAACAACTTTCCACCCATATACTTCAGGAATTCAAACAGTAGAGGTATCTGGGATTAATCAAACAATTAATGTGACAATAACTGTAGTGGGTGGTTCTCCAACATATTACGAAACATCGGGTTGTGAAGATGTTGTCAAGGCCGGAGAAACTTGCCAGTTAATCTGGACACTTCATGACCAATTCGGAAACATGCTCAACTTAGAAGCGGGAGGAGGAATTACTTGGACTGTTGGAGGCGGTACATTCACTGAAGAGAATGGCACCTACTTTGCAATAACAAATGGTTCTTACAATATTAGCATGGTTTCGACTGGTGGAATTTCTCATGAGATACCAATTAGTGTAACATTTGGTGCTATGGCTAGTTTAGAAATTATTGCATCAGATACATTCGTTACGGCAGATGATAGGGTTTGGTTGAATACCACACGTATTGACATTATGGGTAATAGAGAATCTGTAGAATTACCACTAGCTAATTGGACAATTAGTGATGGAATGATCGATAAAGGACAGCCTGCTATATGGCATGCTCAAAGCCGTGGAACCAAGACATTGACTGCTAGTTACGCTGGAATATCTAGCAGCGTAACTGTTCAAGTTAGTGAAGGGGCAATTACTGGATTAGTACTTGTAATTGATTCTGTAGATTCAACGAATTCAGTACAGAATATTACTGCAGATGAGGAACTAACAATCAAGGTAAAGGCTCATGATGCTGATGGAAACAGATGGACTGAAAATGTAGCATGGTCAATCGAACACAATCAGTATACTGACCAGAGTGTTCTCCAAGAAATGACTTATGGAAGTACGACAATGTTTGTACCAATCTTCTCATCTCAATCGGTATATACACTGGTAGCGACCTACACTGACGAAAATATTACTCTGGTTGTTGAACTTGACATTAGTGTCACTCAAGGTGAATTAGTCAGTGTGTCACTGTTACAGCCTGTTGAATTGATCCAGAATATCGATGCAGATGATCCTCTAACATTTGTACCACAACTGACTGATTCTGATGGCAACATTATCGACCCGTCAATCATTACCTACACTCTAACAAATGTAAGTAGTGGTGAAACGACTAACATTACAGATATCATTTCTGGAAATGGAGGCGTCTGGGAAGCTAGTACAGAAGGGGACTGGGAGATTACTGCATGGGCAATATCTGAATCGGGATACAATATATCTCAGACGGTAACGATTACTGTAGAACATGGTGATGCAGTTAGTGTAGACATTGATGTTGTTGCAAATACTGCGAAGGCAGGAGATATTTACACACTTACAATTACAGGAACAGATGATGATGGTAACACATTCCTTGAGAGTGTGCTCTGGACGCAAAACAACAAGGCCGTTCCAGCATCTACTATCGAAGGAGGTTCTGGAGTCTACAACTGGAGTGCGACAACTGCAGGAGAGCACACGTTCAAATTCCGTTCTCCAAGTGGTGCTATCAACGAATGGACTGTTGTAGTTACAGCTCATCAAACCGTTTCCAGAATCGAACTGACGATTGTTGATGAGAAAGTTTTGCAACTTGAATCTTTTGAAATTGAAGTTCATACATTCGATGCATGGGAAAATGAGATTCCAGTCCCTCCTGAAACTAAAGTCGAACTCGAAGGTAGAATGACTGCTGAAGCGGGCCAGAATGGATTCTGGACTATCACAACCCTAGATGATGGAGAACAGACTGTCTCTATCGCAGTTGACGGAGTCAAAGTATCCGACACAATAATCGTAGAAGGGACTTTCATGGGATTCTTTGAATCTGGAGGAACCTTGTATTATGCAGGAGGAATCCTAGGAATACTAGTGGTATTGGTACTCTTGGTAGTCATCGTAATGGTGCTTAGATCAGGTAGCTCAGAATACGACGACGATGATGATGATGATGACTATGAGTATGAAGAGGAGTCTGAAAGGCCAGCAGCCGTAGGCCCGACAGGACCAGGGCCAAGTGGACCTGGACCGGGCGGACCACCTCCATCGGAACCTGCTAAGGAAGAATGGATGACCGACCATCGAGTCGATGATGACGGAACCGAGTGGGCAGAGGATGAAAATGGTTCTTGGTGGTACCGAGAACCTGGAGCATCCGACTGGGACGAATGGGTAGACTAATGATAAGTTAGAAATTGATTGATCATGGTGGATAGAGAAATGGGTTCATTGAAAAACCGTATTCTCCCAATTCTCCTGATTCTATTAATTGTCCAAATATCTATACCCGTTTATGCTGCAACTCCCGCCAGCATTCAGATTGATTCACACAATCAAAGTGTCTCTACAGACCAAGTTGTTAGATTTACAGCTGTGGTTAAGGATTCATCTGGTTCAGTAATCAATGAAGATGTTTACTGGTCTGTAAGTTCTGGAACTATTGATTCTACAGGATTGTTTACTCCAGGGCAAGTGGGCCAAACAATTGTTACTGCAACAAGCGGTAATGTCAATTCTACCACTTCAATTGATGTGGTAGCAGGACATGCGGTTGATATTCAATCCAATATTGGCATAACAGAAGTTAGTATAGACGATGAGGTTGAACTCAATGCAACACTAATCGACCGTACAGGAAACCCTGTTTCTGGACAATTAGTTTGGCGTTGCCAGAATGGAGATATAGATTACAATAACAAAACATGGAAACCTGATCACATTGGAAATGCAACCATGCGAATAATGCACCTAGAACTAGAGATGCAAGTAGTTTTCAATGTAGTTCCGGGAAATCCTGAGTCTCTAGAATTACCATATGGATTAACAGTGCAAAGTGGCATGACTACCCACATAATTCCAACGGCCAAAGACTCAATGGGCAATAATGTAGAGATTTCCAAAGCTGGAGTGCTATCATGGGCTGCTGAAAATGGATCTATCTCCTCTACTGGGCTGTATTTTGGAAATTCACCTGGACTCTGGAATATTACGGTGAATAGTACATCTGGAGCATCGGGTAGTGGCGTAATACGTGTTCTCCCAGCTCAGGCAACTGGCCTTAGTATTGAGATTAATTCCACTGAAATTAGGGCCGGTTCGCCAGTAATTATTTCAGCGATAAGAACAGATGTTCTTGGAAACTCAGGAGAGATAATGTTGCCTTTGTCCAATTGGACAGTACCGACGGGATCATTAGCAATGGATGGGAATTCAGTCACTTGGATTCCATCACAGGTAGGTGAATGGACTATTGCTGTAGCCGACCAAGGGTATTCAGCCACGATTCAAGTTGATGTTGAACTAGGGTTGATTATTGGAATTGAAGTACTACTTTCAGAGGAAGAATTGAGATCTGGAGAATCTATTGTAGCCTCTTTATCAGCATATGATGCGGCAGGAAATCAAAAGTCAGTGAATGGCGCATGGGTTTTAGATTCTGAATTAATGTCTGAAAATCAAGGTTCATGGATGCAATTACTACCTGGGCTAATTGGTAATTATTCGATTTCTGCAACATGGTTTGACAATGAAACACAGATTGTGCATGAGGTTGAAATCATTGCTGAAGTCATTCCAGGAGAATTGTCAAGAATCATTTTACCTGAAAGTGGAACCAGAGTTGCATCTGATGGAGTTCTAAATTTACTTCCAATATTTGAAGATGAATATGGCAATGTGTTGGATGAAATTCCAGTGAATTGGGTTGTTGACGGCAATGACATGACTATGGAAATTCGATTAGCGGATGATAAATGGGCCCCTTCAGAACTTGGAATGCATGAACTTAGAGCGATGGCTCAGGGTATTTTCGCTATCACAAACATTGAGGTGATTGCTGGAATTGCTAGACATATAACAACTGATTATGACCAAGGAATTGAACTTGCAAGTGGCGAAAATGTTGAGATTATAATCTCTACATTAGATGTTCACGGCAATGTCGCACTAGCTTCGATTGTTGAGTTTGAGTTTGATGATCCAGCAGGCATAATTTCACCATCTTCCAAAGGAGATGGCATATGGACAGTCGAGGGTGGAGAGGAAGGTGAATGGAACCTTAGGATTACATCTGGTTCAGCTACACATGATATTGATGTGACTGTATTACCAGGTGAAGCGGTTAGATTGCTAGCAGACATACCTGCCCAAAATCCAGAAGAAGGTAGTACAATGGTCGTCAGAATCTATGCTATCGACCAAGTTGGAAACAGAGTTGAAGTTCCACCTAGTGAAGTGGACATTCAATGTACAACAGGTTCTGTACGCCACTTATCTGGTGATAGCTATGAAGTTGAAATTGACCAATCAGGGGCATCACAATCTTGCAACTTTTACTGGAATGATTTAGTTGCACAAAGTTTCTTTGATGTAGATGCTGTATTATTTGGAGGAGGATTAGGGGATTCTAACACCGCATTAACGATGGTATCAATCATTATTTTCTTGTTCATTTCCATAATGCTGGTTTTAATCCGCAGAATGAAAGGTGAACTCCGAAATGATCAATATTGGGATGATGAAGAAATTTTGGAGGATGGAGATGAAAGCGACCAGCATGAAATTGAAAACGAGAGTGTTGAAGCTGAAACTCCGACAGAATCTGAAAACACTACCCAAGAAGAAAGTAATGAAGAATCTACAGAGGACCTAAGGTCAAGACTTGCTGCTGAAGCAAAACGTACCGGAGTGATGCAAGCAGCACCTGGTACACAACAAGGAAAAACTGGCTGGTATATCGATTCTAGCGGAGAGCTAACATCATGGTTGGTTAGTGAGAGTGGAGAATGGACAAGAATGTCCTGATTATTCCTCTTCTTCACAAGGGAATGATGATAGGAATTGTTCGATGTCAATAAATCCTTTACCTTTACTATCAGCCTTATGGAAAATAAATCGATATTCATCATTTGTGAATAAAATATCTAGAGCTCTCATTGCTGAAATAAATTCGCTCAATGTCAGATGGTCGTTATCATAAACATCTGCTGCTTTGAATGCAGCAAGACGGATTTTCAAATCAGAAGGTGTAGGGTTTGAGAATAATTGAGTAAATGTTTGGAACGGTGTTGTTCGATTCTGATAATGTTTCTTCCCATACAAATTGAAGGTCGCAATACCAATTACCACAGCTGCTAAACCACCGAATATTGCTTTTTGACCCATAATAAATACCAAAATACCGCCTGCAATGATTCCAAGAATTTGCAACCACGGATATAATGGAGACTTGAATGAAGGATGGTACCATTCATGTGCAAAGTTTGCTCTTCGAAGAATAATAACACTCAGATTGAGTACCATTATGACCATAATTTGGAAACCTGATGCTAATTTTGCTACATCTTTTACCGGAAGCGTTAGGATACAAATTGCCATAGTTAAAGCAGTAATTATTATCGCCCAATGAGGTGTTTCGAATCTGATATTGATATCTTCCAAAGGTTGAGGCAACAAATTATCTCTAGCCATTGCAAACAAAAATCTAGATGATGCTAGGACTCCTGATAGAGCCCCTGAGATCATTGTAAGAACTGCTAGTATTGCAATTGCAATTCCTACCTTAGTTGAAGCAACTGCATCTACAAAGGCAAAAACCGGATCTTCCCGAGTATTCCCATCGCCGTCTAACCACCATTGCCCATCTACAGATGCCATCATGATGAATGTAACAACACAATAGATAATTGTCACAATAAGGAGTGAATAAAGCATTCCGGAAGGTAAATTCTTTTGAGGGTTTTTTACTTCTCCACCGATTGCCCCTACTTTGATTATACCTGCATATGCTACGAAAACAAGTGCTGCAGCCTCGCCTAACAATATCGGGTCGTTCTTTGTAATATCTATCGCTCCATCAATTGGACGAGAAAAATCAAAGTTTGCATCGAATAATTGGATGAAACAAATGACCATTAGCAACCCAGTAGTAACTGCTAAAATTGGAGTTTGAAACGATTTGACCTTCTTGATGCCAAAGATATTGAGTACTGTAATCAGTACCAATGCAGACATTATGACAAACATGGAATTGACTGTAATATCAAAATATGTAGTTACAGCATACATGTAAGCCCTGAAGCCAATCAAGGCAAATGCCGACTTCAGTAAGAAAGACGCCCATAAACCCAACCCACTTATGGTACCTAAAACTGGACCGAAGGTTCTTTCCAAGTAGACATAAGAACCACCGCTCTCAGACATAGTTGAAGCCAATTCAGACTTAGAAATTGCACCAGGCAATACCACTAACGCTGATACCAGGAATGCTAGCCAAATACCTGGCCCCATTATTGCTGCGGCAAATGAAGGTAGTACAAACAACCCTGAACCTATCATTGCTGCTAATGAGATTATGATTACTCCAATAAGATTTAGAGACCGTTCTAATTGGTTTTTGACATCCGAAACAACCGATCTGATATCACCTTTGAGTAATTTGTCAGTCGTTGATTTTAGTCCCATCTTATTCACCTCACAAACGAAATACAGTACCGCTAATTTTTCTGAAAAGCCAAGAGTAGTTATTCATTGCTGAATAAAGAAGCACAAATTGTGAGAAGTTAGGGGTTCATACCTTAGCGATGACCTTCATTTCAACAGCGATAGGCGTAGGAAGGGCTCTTATTGCAAGTGTCGTCCTCGTAGGTCCAACTTTTCCAAGAGTTTCTGCCCAAACTTCGTTGTATCCGGAAAAGTCACGATCCATGTCTACCAAGAATGAGGTGACATCAATTACATTGTCCAGTGAAGATCCTGCTTCTTCCAAAATCCTAGCGATATTGTCGACTACCGCTCTAGTCTGTGCTTTGATATCATAATTCAGTGGATTACCAGCTTTATCTTTGATAGGCCCGCCAGGTATTGAGTTATCACCTGGTTGCCTAGGACCAACTCCTGAAAGATAGATTAGGTCTCCTTCTCTTCTAGCATGAGGGTATGCTCCAACAGGTTTTGGGGCCTTGCTGGTATTTACTGCATTTTTACCTTCAACAGGATCATACAATGCTGGTCCTGAATTCGAAGGACTACTCCGTGTTTCATCTTCAGATGAATCTAGAACATTTCTATCGCCGCCATAGAAGTCGACATCATCTTCATCGTATTCTTTATCTCCAGTTCCATTTGATTCCGGGTCAAGTATCACGACTGCGGCCCCAGCGCCATGTATTGCCTCATAGGCAAGTACTTCCCCTGTCAAATCATTTCTATTTTCATTCATAGCAGATAGCCACCACATCGGTTTGAACGCCACAACTTTCTTCACTCTAATTTGGTCATGAATAGTACGGCTCAATTGTCCGATATCTTCCAAGCGACCTTCTGTCAAAAACTCCAGAATCTTTTGATTCCATTCATCATCCTTCAGCGAGTGAATCCTGTCTTCATGAGGTTCAATCGGTTCTGTAAACATACGATTGGATAGCGACATAACAGAAACGGCTACTGCTTTCTTACCTTGAGCCTTAATTACATCCATACAAGATTTTGCGAGAACCGTGGTTTCTGCACGGTTTGAATAGACATTAGTCGAACAAATTACAGCAGGAATTCGATTTCCAGGATTCAGTAACTCAAGTGCAACAACTGAACCAACATCAACAGGGAATCCATCGTATGCAACGGTTCTAGATTCTAATCCTCTTGAAATATTGGCTTGATTCCAAGCATTCGCAAAATCAGTATCGATTCTCAAGGAATAGTTGATACTACCCAAATCATGGAAATCCGCATCAACCATTACCCATTCTGGGTTAGGGTCTGCTTGAATCTGATGCCCAATTACGCTTGGCCAAAGTGTTGAATAAATAATTATCAGATCAGCGTCACTCTCTTCGATTTGGCGCCTAGCCTCATCATAGGCATCTCTGATTCTTTGCCAACCCTCGTTCTTCTGAGGACAAAGAACTGGATGAGGATGAGGTGGTACAATTAGTGACTTGATAATCTCTCCAGACATTATTGCTCACTCCATGTGTGGCAGGGCCATTCCATTATCGCATTACCAGTACCAATAATCGTACCATATCCGTGTAATGTAGCTGGCTCACTTGGCACCCCCATTGCTGAAAGAAGCCAGGTTAGTGCACCACCATCTGATTCTGCTATTGCTTGGTCACAAAACTCCGGCATCTCATTGATAATTTGTTGAGATTTTCCAGAGCGCATCAAATCTATCATTCGCATATCCCAAAGATGCATTGCATGGCTGGTAATGTGTTCTTTACTCATATCTTCAGGAGGGTTTGTTTCGGTGACAAAGTGGCGATGTGAAAGTGAATTGCTAGCCAGTAGTACACACTTTTTGCCACTTTCTTCAATTGCTTTAGCTGTAGAACGACCCAACTCCATCATCATTTCTTGCATTACTTCTACAGAATAGTAAGATAGACCTCTATTGGAGGAGATGGATACGATTGGTTTATCCCATTCTGGCCTGACCATATGGCAAGAAACAATTGTCCCGTAATCAACCCGGAAATCTGGATTTTCCATCATCTTAACAGACATGCCTTCTGATTTGGCCTGGTCATGTATTGCTCTAGCAAGTTCTACGTCAACTGTTAGATCATAGTTGAATCTAAACAAGTTAGGGAAGACCGGGTCTACACTTTTTGATGAACATTTTTCAACACCTATGAAATGAGTTCCAACATAGGTTTGCCAATGCGGTGAAAGGACTACTATGACGTCATAATCTACATCTTTCAATGATTCACGTAGACGTTCATATCCCCATCTCAATTGCTCCCAACCCCCTTCTGAAACTGGTTCATTTTGCTCAGGATTCTCTGCATAAACCAGATGTGGTGGGTGTGGAGCTAGGCAACCTGCTACAATACTACCCTTCGCCATGAAACGACCAAGAGGTTCCGCATCTTCTATTCATCGGCGACTCTTGGCCCGTAATATGGGAGAAAAAACCGACCTCAAGTATCGCCATGTCGTATGGCCAACGGTCTATTCAATTTCATTAATTTCAATCTGCGTCTTATTGATAGATGAAAATAAATATCCACCCATGATTATTTCATTAGTGGCAGCAACTATTTTCGCACCACTACTAGCCATAGTAACTAAATCTGGTGAAATTAAAGAACATATAATCGGTGTTGCATTAGTATGTATCCCGATGGCTGGTTTGTGGTTCTTTGGACCAAATTACTTCAATATTGCAATCCCATTCCTAATCTGGGTTTGGCAATGCGCATCTTGGTCGAAGCGAGACCACCCACCTATTAGATACGGAGTATGGCATGGATTTGGAATCGCTTCCACTATTCTTCCAGGTGCGATACTAATTGGAACATTGCTTTAGTAGGATTCTTCTTGGTTAGGGAAATCTCTACTACGGACATCTTCGCAATATTGCTCGACTGCACTGGTAATTTGACTCTCTAAGTCGAGATATCTTCGTAAAAATCTAGGACTGAAATCTGTAGTAATACCAAGCATGTCATGTAGAACCAAAACTTGACCGTCACAATCCTGGCCAGCACCAATTCCAATTGTAGGAATAGAAATTGCCTCACTAACTTGCTTAGCAAGGTGTGCAGGTATCTTCTCGAATACAATTGCGAAACAACCAGACTCTTCCAATAACTTTGCATCAGCGATTAATTTTGCAGCCTCTTCTTCTTCCTTAGCTCTGACCGTGTAAGTTCCAAATTTGTAAATCGATTGTGGAGTTAAACCTAAGTGGCCCATAACAGGAATACCGGCGGTCAAAATACGTTGTATGCTTTCAACAATTTCTGAGCCGCCCTCTAACTTTACAGCGTGACCACCAGATTCTTTCATTATTCTGATCGCACTCTCAAGAGCAATTGCTGAATTACCTTGATACGAACCAAATGGCATATCAACTACGATTAATGCACGGTCAACCGCTCTTTCTACACACTGTGCATGGTAAATCATGTGATCGAGACTCATCGGGACAGTTGTATCTCTTCCAGCCATAACATTCGAAGCAGAGTCACCAACCAGAATTACATCGACTCCTCCTCTGTCAACTAACTTTGCAAGGCTGTAATCATATGCGGTGAGCATAGTGATTTTCTCACCTGCACGCTTCATTTCTTGAAGTGTGTGTGTTGTCACTTTGCGAGCGTTTCCATGTACTGACATGTCCTTGCCTCCATTTGTGCGGAAGAGTGTCTAGACTTCAATCTTCCATAACGCAAATATTGATTGCTTCGCTGAAGAAACCGACAGACCACATTCCACCTTCACGGCCCACACCACTATCTTTGATACCGCCGAATGGAACTCGTAAATCACGATGCAGCCATGTATTCACCCACACCATACCTGAATCGATTTGTTCTGCTATTTGCCGCCCCTTACTCTTGGACCATACACTTCCAGCAAGACCATAATTTGTGCAATTAGCCATTTCTATTGCTTCAGCATCAGTTTCGAATTTATGAATGGTAACAACTGGTCCAAAAATCTCTTCTGTTGCAGTCCGAGAAGTATGAGATAAACCTGTAATTACAGTAGGTTCAATCCAAGCCCCCGGTTTATCCAGTACTTTTCCTCCAGCCAAGATTTCTCCACCCTCTTCTTTAGCTAATTCGATATACGACATTACTTTATTTCGATGCTCAACGTTAATCACAGGTCCGATTTCTAAATCGTTTAACTCTTCCAAGTATCTACTCATGAATTCATCATAGATTGAAGAATGAACAAGCACTCTAGATCCGCATAAGCAGATTTGACCTGAGTTGAGAAAAGATGCTCTTAGAACTCCGGGAACTGCGATATCCAAATCTGCATCTTCCATCACTATAGTCGCATTCTTACCACCTAATTCTAGACTTAGTTTCTTGAACATTGGTGCAGCAGTAGCAGCAACTATCTTGCCTGTTGCAGTACCACCTGTGAATGAGATCGCCTTGATGCCTGTGTGCTCAACAATTGCCTGGCCAACCTCTGGACCATAACCGTTCACAATATTCAATACACCATTGGGTAGTCCGATATCAGTGCATAACTTACCTAGATAATGGGCAGTCAATGGAGTGATTTCACTCGGTTTAGCAATGATAGTGTTGCCCATTAACAACGCAGGTGCTATTTTCCATGAAAGGAGGTATAGAGGTAGATTCCAGGGCGAAATTAATCCAACAACTCCGACCGGTTTTCTAAGAACATAATTAGTGGCATCTGACATTTCAAATGTTTCAGATTCGATAGAACGCCCAAAATTAGCAAAGAATCTGAAATTGTTCACTGAACGATTAGCGTCTACACCCATTGCGACGTGGTGAGGCTTTCCGGTGTCCAATGACTCGAGTCTTGCAACCTCTTCGATATTCTGTTCGAGAATATCTGCAATTTTATCGAGCCAGTCACATCTATCACTCATACTCAAACCACCCCAACTTGGCTGGGCTTGCGTGGCAGCTAATACTGCATCATCGACATTTTTTGTGCGAGGGATTTTTGCAACTATTGAATTATCCAGTGGAGATATATCATCAAAGCATTCTGCTGTAACGATGAATTGACCCCCTACTAAATTCTCGACCTGAATCATAGGTCCACCTCGTAGTGCCATCTATCTTGATCAGGGTCCCATTCATCCCATGTTGGAATGGTCTCTAAAACGTCGTGCAGATGGTCGGGAACTATTCCCGAAACGATGAATGCTTTTTGTCTATTTAAGGGATATGGATTTCGTAACTCGATTCCTAAACATCCAAGAATTGCTCTTGCAATATACCAAGTAGCTTGCGAATTCCATCCATGTGCTATCTTCACCACAACACCCAGACCCTTAGGATAATCAGGATGCTCAATTGCCATTCCAAGCAATCCATCTGCACCCTCCTTGGCAATCACTTTACCACCTCCAATTTTCAGGATTGTAGAGTCTAGTCGATTGAATCCACCCACTAAATCAGGATTTTTACACATCGCTTCCCAAATCCAATCGGAATCCTTGTCGCGGACTAAACCTGCGTAAATCTGCGCTAATTCAGCTACAGTGTTTGATACCGTTGGCAGACCACAGCCATCTTTTGCGATTCTTAGGGGACTCCAATCTTTTCCTAGATATTTCCTTATTTGTTCCATGTAGGCATGGAAAACTTCGTGAGTTGGAAGAGTATAACCTGCTCTATTCCATCCTTTTGCTCTACAGCCTGCTAATATCGCAGAATGCTCACCGCTACATGTGTGATACCAACGCCTCGGACGTCTAACTTGCCTACCAAATTGGATCAATGGAACATCAACAGGCGTTAGCATCAGAGGCCACTCTGATTCAGATAGCAACGATTGGGCTGCTGCAACATGTTCTGTATCACCATTGTGACTCGCAACAGAGATTGCTTTCTGTTCCCATGTGTGATTTTCTAATTCTTTGGTGAATGCTTTGAGCATGAATGGTTTCATCATCGAACGACCATAACATAGAACATTACCACCGAATGAGTGTATTACTTCATCGCCATGACTCCATGCAACAGCGCCGTGGATCGTAGTTTCAGAAACTCCATTACGACGATAATCAACAAGAGGTTCCCATTCGACATCTCTTCCAGTTGGAATCCCATCGACATCTTCCCCAAGTGGAGAGTTTGGATAGATAGCAGAACCTGGCTTACCCGGAGAAACTGCTGAGTTCTTATCGTGCCTTAGGTCCATCTAATCACTCCAAAAGAGGTACTACTTCTTTCCACCATGCTTCCATGTTTCGAATCACACGTTCGCTATCATGGTTGAAGAAATCAAACCAGCACATCAAGCGGTCATCCGAGTGGAATCTGGCCCGTACTTGCTCTGCTACTTCACTAGCATTTCCAATTAATGCATTATCGGCAGCCTTCTCTACCTTTGAGGGGTCAAGGGTGCCTTCAAGGGCTTTCCAATATTCTCCTAGTGCTAAGCGTGCTTCTTCGTGAGCAGCATCTGATTGCTGTTCAGGAGTTAGCCCTGGTTCTGAATTGAGGAATACGAATGTTGTGCGAGGCATATCTCTTCTTTGCCATTGACCACCATTGGGGTGGAACAATTCAGACATTCTCTGGTGCGTTGAATCAATTATCTCTGGAGATGTAATTGACAGATTGAATACCTTCACCGGCATGAACTTGTTAACAAATTCTTGAGCGTTAGGGTCATGAGTACCTGCAACTAATTCCAACTGTTCTCTAGGCCATTCTTTAGGAACGATTGATATCTCTTCAAAATTATATCTTCTATCAATTTCAACAGTAGCCGGTAGTTCTGAACTACCCACTGCATTTTGCACCTTTTCCCAATCCTCATCACTTCTGAAGTTATTACGGGTAAGAACGGTTTTTCTGATATCGTTGGAATGGATGGTATCACCACGAAGTAATCGCAAAAATATCTCACTTGCCTCCATGAAAATTTGCCCACGAAGTGCTGGCCATGCCGCCTCCTCAATTTCATTTCTAGGAACTATGCCATACGGCCTAGCCATGAATTCAAAGCGTCCTGCGCTGAAACCAACATGCAATTTACGATCAGGGTCTATATGCGATAGGAACTGTACTGTATTAGCAACTCTTTCCGCCTGAGCAATAGGGCCTCCACTTGCTAAGATGCTGACAACTGCTGAACCAACATCAATATTCTCAGTCCTTCTGAAAGATTCTAGAGCCAATTGACAGAAATCAGTACATAAGCCGACTTCACCTTTCCAGTGAGGAACGACAGGTTTGGAGTTTGACTGTTGAGTTTGTGTAGACAAATGTGCTTGAGCAATCCATGCTACACCGAACCCTAAACGGTCTGCTGCTTCCAATTGAGCATAATAATTTGAGAACATTTCAGATTCACTTGGAGTGAAGCCATTATGGTCAGGAGTTTGTGATATCGAGAAGAATATGTCATACTCCATGTAATCCCTCTCCCTAAGGGAGAGGGGCTCGATGTATCAACATCACTATTCAGAAGTGAGTTTTGAGATTCTTTGACTCACGGGCTCAGGTACTGGTTCACCTGCTTCCATAAATGAGGTCATTATATCGGATAATTGAACCATTGCTTCGTCTGGCTGCCCTGATATCTCGGCCAAATCAGCTAACCCCCATTTTGCAACTAGAATACCAGACAATTCTTGTAATTCAGATGCTAATTCCAAAGATTGAATCAACAAAGTTTGCGCTTGTTCCAATTCGCCAACTGTTGCATGGGAGTGTGCAAGATCTGCCAGTGCTTCCATCTTCTCGAATTTCTCACTTTCAGGAATTATATCTAGACGCTTTTGCAGATGCATCTGACTATTTTCAAAATCGCCCTCATCCTTGGCTATATGTGCCAATAATGCATGCCCATAAATCATTCCTTCAACGTCATTAGCCTCTTCTCTTAAGCGCATCGAACGGTTGGCAAATGTTCCGGCATCATCACTTCCAAGTGACATTAGTGCAACATGATGAAACACTCCTGCTGCAAGACCTGGTAAGCCTTCACTTTCAGAAGCCATTCCTAAACCTATCAATTCATCCTTACTAGCACCTTTGTGTTTCAACAGTTCGAACTGACACCATCCTTGGTCTTCAGGATTGACCGACACTTTAGCCGCATGATCTAGTAGTCTTGCAACCAATGCATCACGGCCCAATTCTCTAGCCAAATCTACGAGGTGTAAGGCCAAACTTGTGTTAACGGCTTCAAGGCCTTCGCCTTCAGCAAACATCTCTAGAACTTCTTCAGCCTGTGTTTGACTCATTTCTGGCACAGAATCACCTCAGATAGAACGCATTCTTCCACCGTCGACAGCAAGGGAAACTCCCCTGATACCACCAGCGATTGGCATACACAAATATGCTATCGCAGCACCGGTTTCTAGTGGATTAATAAGTCGACCAATTGGAACTTGAGACATCCAACCTGCATGAACATCTTCGACACTCTTTCCTGTTCTCTGATTGATTGAGGCTGCAAGAGAACCCAATCTATCAGTATCTGTGAACCCAGGCAGAACATTGTTGATTGTAATACAAGATGGTAATTCACTGGAAAGTGATTTCGACCATGAGGCCATAGCACCTCGTAGAGTATTGGATAAGCCGATATTTGGAATCGGTTCTCTCACGGATGTTGAAATTATGTTGACAATCCTTCCCATTCCTGCTACTTCCATTTTCGGAGCGAGTCCCCTAACCAGAGTGTGCGCTGCATGTAAGTGTCGCTTGAAAGGAGCCTCGAAATCTACGATTTCATTATCCAGTAGTGGGCCCCCGGGTGGGCCTGCTGCATTGTTGATTAGGATGTGACACTCTTCAATTGAAGAAATGAATTCTGCAATTGAATCTTGATTCTCTAAATCAAGGCTTACAGCAGTATGTCCTGAGCCAGAAAGTGTTGTAATTAGTTCGTGGGGGTTTCTGCTAACCGCCGTGATTTTAGCCCCTGCTTTTGCCAACATTTGTGCAGTAGCTGCGCCGATTCCTTTGGATGCCCCACACACGATTGCGTGCTTACCAGACAATGCTGTTGTTGAGAAAGGGTAGTCGTCTCCTAGCCAGTCCATACCAACGCCACAAGGCGCATGGTATTGAACCTTCACAGCCAGTCACGAATTGTTTCTACTTGTGATAACCAATCATCACTAGCAACATCGATGATTGAAAAATGGTCACCAGGCAACCATATTTTCTGAATTTCGATACCCTTAGCATCCATCGCCCTAGCATAAGATTCTGATTGCGTCCATGGAACATCAGTATCACTTTTACCATGCATAACTAGAACTGCAGTTTGAGGAGGATTATCAATTGGATTTATTCTTCTCCAAACCTCTTCATTCCCTTCGGGTTTACAACCTATCCAGCGACGAACTGCATCTCCATCATCAGATAATTTAGCATGATCTGCTGCAACCAAATCAGTTAGTGGTGCTTGTGCAATTGTCAGCCATGGTTTGCGGTCTGCAACTGCAGCCATCATCAAAGCAAGATGACCTCCTGCCGAATGGCCCATTATCATAGAGCGAACGATGTCGATTCCAGGGAGTAAAGCAAGTTGCCCCCATGCACGCATAACATCAGACAAAGTATCAACCCAGACTCCTTCATCATCAGGTGCCCATCGCTTGAATTCGATATTCCAAGCTGCAATTCCTTGTTCTGCAAGGTCTTCAGCGATTGGAGCCATCAGTTCGAGTGTGTATTCTTCTTTCCAAAAACCACCATGAATAAGCATCACGCATGGAACTCCCTGTTCCTTCTGATAGGGAGATGGGTCATCGGGCATATACAAATCAGCAAATTGCCAATCTTCTGCACCCCATTGCATGCGGTCTACAGCCACTGAAATCAACTCAAGGAGTTACTCTGCTTCTATCTCTTGGGAATAGTACGGTTTCACGAACGTTTCGTGAACCGGTCAATACCATCAACAAGCGAGCCACACCAAGACCCCAGCCGGCGTGTGGAGGTGCACCGTATCGGAAACCATCTGTGTAGAAAGCGAAATCCGCAGGATCCAATCCTTTGTTGCGAAGATTCTGCTCTAGAACATCGACATTGTGTTCTCTTTGGCCTCCGCTAGTCATTTCATCACGGCCATAGTTCAAATCAAAACCACGAGATAACTGCTCGCCTGTTGCACCTACATCACCAGGAATATGATGAATGTAGAATGGTTTCATCTCCATTGGCCAGCGGGGTAGGAAGTGGAAACCAGGATACTTTGCTGCAATAATATCACAGTGAGAGGAATCAATGTCATCTCCCCAAGAAATATCTTCTCCTGCATCCTGAATCATCTTGATTGCATCACAGTATTCTATTCTTGGGAAAGGAAGGCTAGGAACATCAACTGTAATTGCCTCATCACCTTGGGTTTCTCTGTATTGATTGATGATTTCGATTTGGTCTTGGTCATGTTCTGCAACCTGACTCCAAATATGATGAATCATTCTCTCTTGAACACACATTACATCATCATCATTCATCCAAGCGCCTTCAATATCGAAGGAGATGAATTCGTTTAGATGACGGTAAGTGTCATGGTTTTCAGCCCTAAATGCAGGGCCTATTTCGAAAACTCTCTCCATTCCGCCTAAGATGGTCAATTGTTTGTACAATTGAGGACTTTGTGACAGGAATGCTGGTGTATCGAAGTACATCATTGGGAATAGGTTGGTTCCGCCTTCTGATGCTGATGCTATAATCTTTGGAGAATTGATCTCCTTGAAGCCTTCCGTAATTAGATGGTCCCTTCCATATTGAAGAACCTTTGACCTTAGAGTGAACATTGCATTGACATGTGCTCTTCGTAAATCCAAGAATCTGTTGTCTAGGCGAGTGTCTAAACCAATTGAAACTGTGTCTGTAACTCCCAGAGGCAATGGTGTTGCTGCCTGAGTTAGAACTGTGAACTTAGAAGCCACTACTTCGTAAGTAGGAGGAGGAGTTGGTTCTCCTTCCGCAACCTTAGGGGGTCTTTTCTGTGCAACTTCGCCAACAATCTGAACTGTTGATTCACGAGATAGCCCTTGAGCCATCTCTAACTCTTCGTCACTAATTCCCCCTTGCTTTAGGAAAATCTGAACACGCCCTGTTCCGTCACGAATATCCATAAAGCAAATTTTTCCCTTACCACGGTTAGCTTCCATGTATCCACAGATAGTAACTTCAGAACCTACAAGAGATTCACCATCGGTTTGGATTTGGCCTAAAGTATGAGTTCGAAATGAGGTCGGATGCCAAACTGTGTCGCTCGCCATGAATAGGGGCGTGACACTTTCGGACAAGAAGTCATCGCTAGTCAAAACATAGAATTGATAGAGGATAATCTAGGCCCATCACCCATGGCAGATGACCTATTCACTTCTGAAAGTGTGGCATCTGGGCATCCAGACAAACTTTGCGATGCAATAAGCGACGCAATAGTAGATGCTTGTCTGTCAACCGATTCAAACGCAAGAGTTGCTGTAGAGACAAGTGTAAAAGGAGGAGTTGAGAGAGGAATTATTCTTCTTGCAGGAGAAGTTACTCTTTCTGGCGAACACCCTGACTACGAAAGTATTGCCAGAAAAACTGCAGCCGCTATAGGTTATGATTCACACTTGATTGGATTTGATTCTAGAACTGACGAACGCTGCGAAGTTATTGTCAAGATTACAGCTCAGGCTGCTAATATTAGCCAAGGTGTTAACAATTCTGAACAAGGTGCAGGCGACCAAGGTTTGATGTTCGGCTATGCATGTACAGAGACTGAGAATTATGAAGTCTTGGAAGGAAGATTCTTTCCTCTTGCTGCTGCGCTTTCTCAAAGGCTAACACGTAGAATGACTAACGCTAGAGTTGATGGTACACTCCCTTGGGCTCGACCTGATGCTAAGAGTCAAGTAACTATCCAGTATCATGAAGGAAAGCCATCTAAAGTACACACTGTTGTTATCGCAATTCAGCACGATGATGCCCTGAAAAGTAAATTTTCTAATGATGAAGTCGCTGAACGCGAATACATCACTGAAGAAATCAAGAAGCATGTTGTTGAACATGCAATCCCTGAAGAATTACTAGCAGATGGTTATCGCCTAGTAGTCAATGGAACTGGACGTTTCGCAGACCCTGGCGGCCCGTACGCAGATGCTGGTTTAACGGGTAGAAAAATCATTGTCGACACATATGGTGGAATGGGGCGTCACGGAGGAGGAGCATTCTCTGGAAAAGACCCTTCTAAAGTAGATCGTTCCGCTGCATATGCCGCCAGATGGGCTGCTAAACATATTGTCGCAGCAGGACTTGCATCAAAATGTGAAATCCAACTTGCTTATGTTATTGGAGTAGCAGAACCTGTTAGCGTTAGGGCTGAATCTTTTGGAACATCTTCACTAAGTGACGCTGAATTAACAAAGCGAGTCAGTTCTGTATTCGATTTCACTCCTAAATCGATTGCTAAAGAGTTGAATTTATTGCGCCCTATTTATTCACCTACAGCTGCAGGGGGCCATTTTGGTAGAACTCCTGGAATAGATGGCGAATTCCCTTGGGAAGTTATTAGCCAGGATAAATTGGATTCCCTTCAGAACTGATTCTAACCGGCCCTTAGGGCCGATTGGATGAAATGTCAGCATATGGTCGCAAACATCATGTCGCATCGTGTGAATGCTCTCATCTTGGTCTTGGTTATGGCCCTCGCACCGCTAGTTCCCCTAGCTAGTGCTCACTCCAGCATCGGCCTGTCTACCGATTCTAGTCATGTCATTTTGTCGCCGGGTGAAGCGACAAATCTTACACTGACAATTCACAATAACGGTTCCAGCATAGAAACTTACTCAGTGGCAGTTTCTGGTTTCGGTTCTGCATGGGAAATAATCCCTGCCGATACAAATGTTAGCAATGTAATACCAACTTATTCAGCAACTACTACAATTGCCATCAGATTGGCAACTAATGCAGTTCCAAGCGACTCTGGAACTCTGACAATTATAGTTCACGAACCAGATGCAAACGTTTCCAGTGAGATTGAAGTTACACTTTCTGCCCAACCAATGTATTTACCAGCCATCGATGCAAACTCAGCAGGAGACAATGGATTAGTACAAATGGCCCCCGGAGATGAAATGAATCTATCAATTGCCATTACAAATAGTGGAAATGTTGACGACACTATACTTCTCTCTGCAGATCAATCCCCCGACATAACAGGATTCTGGGCGAATTGGACAACCGGAGGTGGTTCGAATAACAGCAACAGCACCGGTGGTAACAGCACTGGCGGTAACAGCACTGGTGGTAACAGCACTGGTGGTAACAGCATTGGTGGTAACAGCACTGGCGGTAACAGCACTGGC
>MDSV01102375.1_pt1 | contig 29864 bp, 26 predicted proteins | sample 810851 | NCBI WGS metagenome assembly MDSV01 (sample SAMN05326640, study PRJNA326480) | marine metagenome | isolation source: seawater | place: Atlantic Ocean: North East | collected 2012 | reverse complement strand
AGTGACCACGATGACCATGATGACCACAGTGACCATGATGATTCAGATTCAACAATTATTTCTGATGAAGATGCTTTTGATTATGATCCACACAGTTGGTTAGACCCATTAGCATTCAAAGAACAGGTAAATCTTGTTCTTAATGCTTTAATCAACCAATTCCCGTTTGCAGAAGAGATTTTTACTAGCAATGCTGAAAGTTACATGCTTTCACTTGATAGATTACATTTAGATTTCGATGCAGCATTTGGTGAATCAAGTGATTGTAGTACTAGGATTGTAGCAGCTAACCATAATGCATATTCATATATCTCTGAAAGATATAATATTGAATTTATTACAGTACATGGTCTTGATCCAGAAGGAGAGCCTTCTGCAGAGGATATCGCTAAAGTAGTGAATAAAATTAATGAAGGCGGTATTACGGTTCTATTTGTTGAAGAGTATACAAAAATAAGTGCTGTTGATAGTATTGTCCAAGAGACCGGAGTAGAGATACGTTATCTATACACTATGGAAATGGCTCCTTCAGACAATAGTGATGGCCAATCAGACACTAGTGATGATTATTTGTCCCTGATGAATAAAAGTCTTGAAAGTTTGATATATGGACTTGGATGTACTGTATGAAATTATTAAGGTAGATATACACAGGCGAATCAATCACGTAATACATTACAGGACTGATGACCTTGAATTTGGCTGATGAAATTATTGTTTGTGAAAGTCAGGTAATCGAAGTAAGTAACTTATCGGTTATTCGTTCGGGAAATCAAGTACTTCACGACATTAATTTATCAGTTACATGCGGAGAATTCATTGGTATTGTGGGACCTAATGGAGGTGGCAAGAGCACTTTATTGCTTACAATACTTGGAATATTAAAACCAAATACAGGCACAATTAGGATTTTTGATAATGAACCTATGTCAAAGAATGTAATTGGCAAGATTGGTTGGGTGCCACAAACAGCATCAAATATCTCTAGTACTGTTCAAATTACAGTTAGAGAATTAATACAATTAGGAACTTTGAAGAGTAAATCATACTTTCAAATATATCGCAAAAAAAATCGTGAACTAGTAGAGAAAATAATAAGAATTGTTGGCCTTGAAGAAGTTGCTAACACGAGACTCTCATCTTTGTCAGGAGGGCAGCGTCAACGTGCAGTAATTGGTAAAGCACTTGCATCAGAAGCAGAGATAATAGTAATGGATGAACCTATGGTTGGTGTCGATCTAGAATCAAGAAATTCATTATTGAAGTTACTTGATAATTTATGTCATGAAGAAAATAAAACAATTTTAATGGTTTCACATGATGTATCAACGATTAAGCAGACAGTACATCGTATGATTTACCTTGAAGAAACCATAAGTTATGATGGATCTACTTCAGAATTTCCAGATTTATCTAGTCTTGCAAAGTTGAGGGGTATTACAGCTACACATAATGAGGATATTAGTGTTAAGTCTAAGTTAGATAAGGCTAAATTAGATCCAATAATAATGGTCTCTGGAAAGGAAGGTGAAGAATAAGTATGATTGATATTCCAACAACTGGAGAGGCTTTGATGTACCTCTTTGGAGGAGGCCCATTTTTTGAATATGACTGGCCTGGCATTTTACCCCTTTTAGAGCCCATTGTTCCTGGTGATGTGTTTCCATATTACTTTACCATGGCGATGTTTCAAAGAGCATTAGTTGCTTCATTAATAGTAAGTATTGTAGCAGGTTTTCTTGGAACATTTTTGTTAGTTCGAAATTTATCTTTAATTGGAGATGGATTAGCGCACGTATCATTTGGAGGTGTTGCAGTAGGGATTGTATTGGGAGGTTTTGCACCCCTTTGGTATGCATTAATTTTCAGTATTTTAGCGGCCATAATTATTGATCAAATGCAAACAAGAAACTTACTTACTGGTGATGCATCAATTGCAATTTTCTTAACAGGCACACTTGGCCTTGGATTAGTAACTTTACGAATTTGGGGGGGAGGGATAACTACAGACGTTGAAGGATATTTATTTGGGAGTCTAAATTTAATTGATGAACAAAGTTTAGACCTTATTGCTACAATTAGCATGATATCTTTGGTTTCCATCATTCTTCTATATCATAGTTTATTGGCAATTTCAGTTGATCCAATTGCAGCAAGAGTTCAAGGAATACCCGTGCGTTCAATAGGACTTTACTTCAGTATTATTACTGCAGCGGCCGTTGTAAGTATGGTGCAAATTGTTGGAGTCTTATTAGTAACTGCTATTTTGGTTACTCCTTCTGCTACAGCCCAACTATTAGCTAAAAGTTTTCGTTCTTGTATAATTTGGTCACAATTTATTGGAATAAGTGGTATCTTGCTTGGCCTTTATTTTTCTGCCGAATTTAATACAGGTAGTGGTTCGATGATTGCTTTAGTTTCAGCAACTATCTTCTTTTTAGTTTTAATATCTCAAATGATATTGAAAAAATTTATTCAACCTACTAGTAATTTTAATTGAATAATGCTGCACCTAATAATGGTAAAAGTACACTAGCATCACCTTCTACGCAAATATTGGGTGCTTCGGGGCGCATTTTACCCCACGAGATTGCTTCACGAAGTCTTGCACCAGAAAGTGAACCATCAAATTCAGGAGCTGTTGTAATATATACCGCATTATCAAGACCACCTCTATATTGATTCCACCAAATAACATGATGTTTGGAAATGCCCCCTCCAACCATCAATGCGTTACTTGATTCAGCAACCCACGTGAGATCTGACATTTTTTGTTCATCTGCTAATATGTCTATCCAGAAATCTGGATACTTTTGTCTAAACATGAATAATTGTGCTCCAATACTGCCATCAGTAATCCCAGGAATCACTATTGGAATTTGATGTTTTGCGGCCCAGAATAAAATTGATTTTTCATTACAGACTCTATTTCCTAGTTCCCAACATAGTTCTACTGTACCAAAACCTTTCCATAATTCTGTTCCAGACAAACCCGTTTGTTTGATTCGTTCATTCCTAATATCCTCTAAAGCAGGTAAAACTACTTTTTCAATAATTTCTCCATATGATGAATTAGGTACAATTACATTTCCAAGTCTATTCAATCCATATTCTCCTAATTCTATATCATCTAATTCAAATTCACCATGCAAGTAATCTTTATGTGTTCTCGCAATATCATGATCTAGTGTTCCACAAGTAGTAGATACAACATTGAATTTTTTTTGTTTTAGAGCTTCAACAAAAAAACCTCTTGTGCCTGTAGCACAAAGGCACGCAGGAAATGAAATCCAATTAAGGCATTTTTTGGGATCATAATTTTCTTTTTCTAACTGTTCAAATTGTAATTTCAATAAATCCTTAGCACGAGCTAATTTTGTTGCAGTAAAACCTCCCGCATTTGACATTGAATCAAATAAACTAGTTACAGATTTTATTTCATCAAAATTATAATCTTCAACAGGCTCATCGAAGTCATCTGGATTAATCGCCATGAATGGCTGACAAGGGCACCATTCTTAGTCTTCATGCCAGAGAATATTTTGAGATTAAACTACTAATTGAATTTATTCTTGCTCAGAATTATTTTTTAATCTTGGTCCAAGTAATGAAGGTAATAGTGTTAAAGATGAAATTAATGCCATTGAAATTGCGATTGCAAATGCCATTCCCATTAGTTTTAAAGGCTCTAAAGAGGATAGTAATAACACCGAAAATCCACCAGCAGTTGTAAATGCAGCCGCACCCATTGCTCTTCCAGTTGTACTAATTGTCTTACTAGTCCATTCTGCAACAGTACCATTTGGATTTAGTTCAGCTTCTTCCTGCATTCTTGTTGCAAAATGTACAGAATAATCAACACCCAAACCAAGAGTTAGTGCACCTATAGTGACTACTTGAGCATTTAATAAGAACCCAAGTAATCCAAGCATTCCATAAACCCAACAAACAACAATAAATAGTGGCAAAGACATCACAATACCGCGAATAGGATCATTATTTTTGAAAGAATTAATCGTAATCAACATTATTAAAATAATTATAGAAACAATTACTGTTGATTTAACTGAATTTTCTGAAATTTCTTCAGTTACCATGCCTAAAATCAAATCATCACCAGTAATGGCATAAGTATAATTTTTATTTGGCAACTCATTTGCAGCACTGTTTAATGTTTCTTCAATTTTAATTGATGCTTCCCAATCTAAGATTGCTGCTTGAAACCTGATTACCATTTGTTGCTGATTATTACTTAGATAAGGAGATGCTAGTGTGGCTCCTTCCTCCGTTTCAATAATCCATGAACTTAATTCTGTAAATGCACTTGGTTCTCTTTCATCTACACGAAACAATAGTTCTGAAAATGTAGAGTTTTCAGCACTAATAGAATACTTTGCCAATTCTGTCCATAGACTTGTAATGTCATCACTAATATCCTTATTATTTGATAGCATTTCAATGGCATCATCATAAGCATCTAAGCCATCTGGAGTTAATACTAATGTACCATCCTTATTTGAATCTATAATGAAATAAATCGCACTTGGACTAGAAGCAAATTGATCGTTTAATGTTATGAAGGCCTTTACTACGCCTTCATCATCTTCTACAAGTTGATCACGTGAATCAAATCCTGGTTCAAGTAATGTCATACCCCAAAACATTGGGATTGTCATTAAAATAACAACAATCCATACAATATGGGATTTTTCATCCACAATTTTCCCAATCTTTCTAGAAAAATTAGTTTCTTCAATAGCTTGTATATTAGAAATTGGAAATACTTTTCTAGAAAATACAGTTTTTGATTTGGGAGGAATCAAAGACAATAATGCAGGTAGTACAGTAATTGATGAGAGGTAAACAAAGAATAACCCTATTGCGATTGTAGTTCCGAAATCTCTTAGGAACTTTTGATTACTGATATTAAATGACATAAACCCAACAACATCAGTAGTAATTGCAACAATCAATGCTGCGGACGTTAATATTGATCCATTTAGAATTGCTTTTTTCCGAACAGAATTATCTATTATGTTAAGTGGTTGTGTATATTCGTCAATATCCAATTTTCTTGCTTCATGTACAACTTCTTCTCTATATCTTGCTACAACATGTAAGCCATAATCTACTCCTATGGCAAGTACAAGTACGGGAATAGAAAACATTGCGGGATTAAATGTTACTTTGAATAAAAATGATGCAACTCCAAAAGTAACAGGGATAGTTAATGCAGTACTTATCAATACAATTAGGGTTTCTCTAAGTGAACGAAATCTAGTCCACAAGATAATACCAAGTAATACCAAAGCCAAACTTGTAAGCATCGGGCTTTCTTTACTTGATGCACTTGCAGAAGCTTCTGTAAATCGATTAAAACCAAATATTATAATTTCAGAATCTTCATTTAATGATAATGATTTTGTAATATTATCTTCCAAATTTTTGGAAATTTGAACAATTGTGTCAGTATCTAAATCTTTAGTTGAAATGGCTAAATTCACAACACCAATTGTCGCTAATGAAGCTCGATCATCAAAATTAATTTCAGAACCGCTTTCGTCATATGTGGGAATTGAACCTAAAATGCCACCAGAAAAATCAATATCTTGAATTATGTTTAATACATTTAATTTAATTCTTACAGTTAATGAGACATTATTAATCCATTTTTGTTCAATATTTGGATTATCACTATAATTGTTTACTTGAAGGTTAATTGAGGATAGATATCCATCAAAATTTGAAAGTAGTTCTAAAGAGTTATTTCCCAAAATTAACGGATCTACCCATTCAGTGTTTTCAATATCCCATGAATTTAATGATTCAGAAGATACTTCTGGAGGAAGAGGGATATCATTTGCCATAGATATGGAATTATTCAATGCAAGGTTAATTTCAGAATTATTTCCATTTTGTAATATTGAGACAAATTCATCAAAAGATGTTTTAGTATTATTGATCCACGTTGATGTTACTTCAGGGTATACAACTTCTGAGTATATCATTGCTAAACTTGCAGGGCCAGTGACCGATTGCCCTCCAAAAATTGCTTCATGGTAGTTTAATGAAGAATTATCAATGATCATTTGTGCTTCTACTTTAGCCAATTTTTCCCAATTTGAGGTATTATCTAATCCACCATCTTCTAATGGAGTTAATGCGCGTAATAAGTCAATATCCTGCTCATTATATTCATTATCAATTTCAGTAAGTAATCTTGTTACTTCATTATCTGGGTAGAATGAGGATCGTGAAACATCAGCACTGATGTAATTTACCATTAAAAAAATCCCACTTGAAAAAACCATTAAGAAAACAATGATGGTTACTATTGGTTTTTTAATTGAAAACTCAGTTAATTTGTCAAATGGATTTATCATATTATATTGACGGGATAAGAGTTTATTTTTAGAGACTCTCATGAAATGTTGCTAATTTATTATGATTGAGGAATTGCGAGGTATATGGGAACGACCGAGTTAGTTGTAGGTGGTATGACTTGTGGCGGCTGTTCTTCTAGACTTACTGAAAATTTTTTGAAGGTAGAAGGGGTTACTTCTGCTGAAGTCTCACATGTTTCAGGTTTGGTTCAAATAAATCATTCTGATGAAGTGACTAATACTAATTTAGAAGATGTCGTGAGAAATTCAGGATTTACTATCGGAACAAACCCAGGATTTAATTGGAAAGATAAAGCAGTTTGGAAACAATCTGCTCACAATACTAAGTGGTGTTTAATTGGCTGTAGTATTGGTGATCTTGGAACAATCGCATTTTTCCAATTTGTTTGGACAGATTCGGGATGGTCAATGATGGCAATCATGATGCTTGCTATCATGAATGGCCTCCTTACGTCCATTGCTCTAGAAACCGCAATTTTGCTCAAGCAACTCCCTTTCAAAGATTCATTGCGAACTGCAATGGGTATGTCATTTATTTCGATGGTAGCGATGGAAGCAGCGATGAACATTACCGATGTTGTGTTGACTGGAGGTGCAATGTTGACGCCGGAAGTCATTATTCCAATGTTGATTGTAGGATTCCTGACTCCATGGCCATACAACTACTGGCGTTTGAAAAAATATGGGATATCCTGTCATTAGTTTATTATTTATTACAAGACTTTCTACATGTAATATGGCGAGAGATTATGTTGATGAAGATATATCTCGAGCATTAACTTTACATTCAGATTATTATACGGATTCTAATTTATTTGAGGACATCAAAAAGTCATTTGCAAATCATTGGCATTTTGCAATACACGATTCAGAATTTAAAGATTGTAATGTTATTCCACTAGAGAGAATGGGTGTATTGATTAATGATGAAATAATTTTGACAAAATCAGAGAATTACAATTGTCTTTCTAATGTATGTACGCATAGAGCGATGTTATTAATTGAGGAAAAATGTCATACATCGAGAATTCAATGCCCCTATCACGGCCGCACATTTGATTTAAATGGTAAATTTTTGAAAATGCCAAAATTTGAAAATGTGGCAAATTTTCCTTCTGCCGATGACAATTTAAACAAATTTGAATTTAAAAATTGGAAAAATTTATTTTTTATAAATAATGTTGATAATGACTTTGAAGGTTTTATTAACGCGATTAACGAAAGAGTAGGTTGGATGGATATTGAAAATTTTGAATACGAACAAAGTAAAGACCGATCACATTTAATCAATGCAAATTGGGCATTATATGTTGATAATTATTTAGAAGGTTTTCATATTCCCTACGTGCATGGTGATTTAAACAAAATAATAGAATATGATTCATATAAAACTGAGTTATTTTCTAATGGAGTATTACAAATAGGATTAGCAAAATCTGGTGAATTATGCTTTGATTTACCACAAGAATCTCCTGATTATGGACTAAATATAGCTGCATATTATTTTTGGGTTTTTCCAAATATGATGTTTAATTTTTATCCTTGGGGATTATCGGTAAATATTGTTTTGCCATTAGATAAATCACATTCTAAGATATTGTACCGTGGATATGTAGGAAATCGTAATTTGCTTGGGAAAGGAGCTGGAGGGGACTTAGACAAAGTTGAAGAGGAAGACCAAAAAATTGTTGAATCAGTACAATTAGGTGTGAATTCGAAATCTTACGTGAGAGGGAGATATTCTCCCGAAAAGGAATTAGGTGTTCATCATTTCCATAGATTATTAACTAATTCTTTAAAGTAATAATCACTCTTTTTTAATGAAAAGAGACCAATCATCATAACTTAGTCCTTCTAATGCAACTCCTGTAAAAATTCCAATAATAATAGGATTAGACCATTCCATCCAAATTAAGAAAATCAGAATTATAGTAGCCCAAATCCAATGATGTATGTGGAAAATAGAGAATTTAATTTGTGGTGTTTTTCCAGTTAAGAACTTGGCAGAGGCATAACCAATAATTAATCCAACAGCAAAAATAGCGAGCTCTTGTTCAATACTGAAAAAGGATATGTGGTCCATTTTTAGCCCCCTTAACTAACCCTTCCTATTTTCTATTATCATTATTTTGGAAAGAAATAAAATTAGATTATTCAATTATTTCTTCTAGACATTCCATCAAACAAATTCTTAGGGGAGTATTTGGAACCCAGCCTTTTTCATTAATTGGTTTGATAAGATTATGTAATTTAGATAAATTGGGAGGTTTTGAATTTATTTTAATATTAGTAATTGGGAGTGATTTAACTTCTAAATCTTCCCAATCTATTTTATTATTCTTTACATTGTTTATTCTTCTCCATAACATTTTGAGTTCTAAAAAAACATCATTTGCAAACCAAGACCTTCGTCCACATACATCAGAAACTAATGTAGGTATTTCAGGTAATTCAATAAGAGTTTCAATTAGTGAAATAATATCTTTTATGGGTGTCCAATATCTTAGTGGGTACTTGTCTAAATCAATCTTTGAATTAGAATTAAGTGCAGAAATCCATTCAAAGATATCTGATGGGCCCCAAATGCCTTCCGAATCAATAATTAATGTATCTTTAAGATGTAGTTCGATACAATTTTCAATATTATAGTGAACAATATCTTTTTTCCATGGCCTAATTATTATACTTGGGCCAATTATTTTTCTTTCAAGGTTTTCCTCGAAAATGAAATAAATTGTAATCTCTGCATTTTCGTTATTTGTAATTGAATGAATCATCCTGTCTTTGATCCTATCCTGTAATAAATCACTTAAAATATTCGAATTTCCAACAACTCTTACTAATTTGCCACTCATTTCAACTTATCGAAAGTCTTGATGGTTTTATGTATATTCCCTTTCAGATTTATATGAATAGAGTATGCAAAACGATAATCACTTTCGGATTAATAATTATAGTTACCATCTACCCAAACAATCTCTTAGAGCATTTTCAAGAGACTCATGAGTAAATGAAAAACCAGAATCTAATATTTTTTCAGGAAACACCTTTTGTCCTTCAAACAAAAGAGGAGTCGCCAACTCTCCAAATAGTATTTTCATCGGAAATTTAGGAATAGGTGCAAATGCAGGCCTTCGGAGTACTTTTCCAAGTGTTTTTGAAAAAAACTTTTGTCTTACTGGATTTGGTGAGGTTAAATTAAATACGCCGTTACATTTTTCATTCATGATTAAGTGATTTATAGCATAAATATGATCATCTAATGAAATCCATGACATCCACTGTTTACCTCCACCAATAGACCCACCTGCACCAACCTTCCAAGGAAGTAACATTCTTTTTAATGCGCCCCCTGTTGCAGATAATACTATTCCAGTTCGGATATTAATTACTCTAATTCCACTATTTTTTGCGGCTTCTGTGTAAGATTCCCAATTTAATGTAGTTTCAGTTAGGAAGCCAGAACCAGGCGAGCTTTCTTCAGTTAATTCTTCATCTCCTCTATTTCCATAAATCCCAATCGCACTAGCAACTAAAAAAACTTCAGGTTTTTGTTTTAATTTACTAATAGTTTCAGAGAGTAATAATGTGCTAAGTTTTCTGGAATCTTGAATTAATTTTTTTCTTTTTTTAGTCCATCTTTTATCTCCGATTCCTGCTCCACCAAGATGAATTATTACATCAAAACCTTCAATCTCGTCAGAATTTATATAATTATCCTCAGGATCCCAAAAAATCTCATTTGAATCTGGTTCAATCTCACGCCGTACTAGCCGCCAAATATCATGTCCTCCTGTATCAAGAAATGCGCATAATTGAGTGCCTATCATGCCTGAAGAACCAGCAACAAGGATTTTTTTACGTTTTTTTGAGTTAAAATGAGAGTGTTGTTTTAAATCCCTAATTAATCTTAATTCTCTTGAAATAAACATTCTTTTTATTCTTTTTCTAACACTTCTTCCCGCAAAAATATTACCTAAAATACCTAGAGGTACTTGATATTTAACTGAATCAGTAACAATTGTAGAATCTCCTTTACTTTTGAAATTATGCTCATGCTCCCATTTTTTGAATGGCCCTTTCAACATAATGTCTTTGAATTGATTTGGAGGGCTATATATTGTATGCTTAGCAACCCATTTCATAGTTAGTGGTCCAAAAGGAAATTTAAAAATTCTAATTGCTCCTTCATGAATTGTTTTATCGGCTTTAACTTCTGTAGAAACTTCCCAAGGGGGCATTAACCTTCTAAATGAGCCTTCATGTTCAAACCAAGAGAACGTCTTATCTATATTTTCATTAACAATAGTCTCATGTTCAAATATTTGCATTGAAATGTGCTATTATATTTAGCATATAATATGGTGTATTGATGCGTATCCTTTATTTTTCATTTTTAGCATTAAGAAAAATGTCTTAATGCCTTTCTAATTACTTCCATAATTATTTCAACTTCTGCTTTTGTTATTGCAAAATGAGGGGTAAACCTTAATGCGTTTTCACCCCCATGAATTACACCTAATCCATTAAACCTACACCATTCTTCAACACAACCGAAACCTACAACTTTTAATTTTTCAGGTTCTAATTCAGCACTGATTAGTAATCCCGTGCCTTGAATTTTTGTTATTTTGCCTGGAAATTCTTTTGAAACAACTTCTAGCATTTTAATAAAATATTTGCCCATTTCCTGGATATTTTTTCTTAATTCTGGCGTCAAGCGTTCTAAAACAGCTATGGCTGTTTCCAAAGATCTTGGATTTGTAGTCATCGTATTTCCATAAATACCAACAACATATTTTTCTGCTGCTTTTTTAGATAATCCCACTACTGAGAGAGGATATTGTCCTGCATTAAGTGCTTTTGACCACGTTTCCATATCGGGCACTTCACAATTTTCAAATCCAGGATAATCAACTATACTTAGACAACCTTGTCCTCTGATACCTGCTTGAATCGAATCCACCAACAACATTGTTGAATTTTGTGTGCATAATTTCCTTGCTTCATCATAGAATTCTCTTGTGATACTTTGTCCTGGATTTCCTTCACCCATTACTGGCTCAATTGCCATGAGCTCAATGAAATAACCTTCTTTTTCTGCATTATTAAAAACCTCATGTAAAGAATTGATGTCATTAGCTGGAATTAATAATACATTACCTCTGTTTCTGAAAGAAGCAAGGTTATTTTTGTAACTATTATTGCAAGAATCTGAAATTTGTGCTGGTCTTTGTGTTCTGCCATGAAAACCTTGTTCTAAAGCAAGTAGTTTTATTTCTCGACCTTCGTAAATATTTCCAGGGCTAGTTAGTAAGAATGCATTCGCATCTGCAATTCTTAAACTGATTGCAACCGATTCAGATCCACTATTCATACAAACAAATTTGTAAAAAGGACAAGACTCTCTTTTATGACCAACTTCTTTTCTAAGACTATCTGCAAGTCTCTTTTGACTGTACGAAGGAGTCATTACATTCGCCATCACCCAATTTTTCTTCATAGCATCAATTACATCATTTGGACCATGCCCCATCCCTAACATGCCATATCCTCCATTATCATGCAAAATGGCACCGTGGGATGTAACGATCCATGGCCCCTTTGCAGATAATGCCACATATGGATTTATACACGGACCAGGGTAAAAATTAACATAATCTTCTTGTAGAAATGTAATAAGTTCTTCTTCAGTTTTTGAAATTTCATTTCCAAACTCATCAACTAATTTCTCATAAAGATTGTATGCTTCATCAATAGCGTCAGTTAATTCTGGAAATTGTATTAAACAGGATTTGATAACTTCATCAGGTAGGCCAATGGTTCTTGCAGGACCTGAATTATCTCGTATATGATGTAATTTTGAAAGTTCTGATTGCATTAAATTCTCCTCTTGTATTCTTCCAGTTAAAAGACCCTCATCAATAATTCCCCTCTATGATCATTAACAAATCTCCTCAGATACGTATGGTGAGACAACTTATCTATTTTCTAAAATTTCAATTAGAAAATTAATTTTTCAATTAGAAAATTAAATATATATTGACAACATTATCTATCCTATAATAGCAAGTCTCCCAATTGAAGAATCAATTAATTTAGGGTAATTTTTTTTAATAAAATCAATTTTTATTTTAAATTTTTATCAGCCTAAATATCTTATTTTTCAATTGAAATAATAATTATTGATGTGGTATTCCAATTGTATAATCAAATATCTATTTTTGCGGATAGTATATATACTGTATTGATTAAAGCCGCGCTAAGGAGAAATCTGGAAGGGATGTGGAATGACGAGAAATGAATATACAATACAAGAATTATTGAAAAGAGACGTGTATGTTGGAGATACAAAAGTCGGTGTGATTATCGGTGAACGAAATCATCCGAACATTGATAGAGTAAGATCAATGAGGATTTGTGTAGAATCTGATATCGCAGATGAATTTATGAGGAAGCCAGCTGAGATGGCTCCATTATCTAAAGAATTAGTACATAGTATCATGGATGATGGTTCAGTAAAATTATCTAAATCAATGAGAGAATTACAAAGAAGATGGAGAAATACCGTTCGTATAGATGAAAATTTGTATGCTCCAGATGAAATGGAAGATAGAGCAGTTCAAGACAATCAAGGTGATGAACTTGGAGTCATTGTAGGACTTTTAAAGAAAAAGAGAACATATAGAGGAGTAGTAGTTGAAACAAGGCCAAGCGTAAGAAGGGATTTTGGCCTACCACAGAAAATTAATATTCCAATTAGTGCATTTGCAAAGACTCGTGAAAGTTTGGATGAGGTTGTATTGTCAAGAACAATTAGTAAATTATTGACATTACCAAGTTATATTCAAATCAATGATCCAAATTTTATTGATGAAGACGAATAATCTTAGCAAATTAATGAATTAACTTGACTTAATTGTATTGATTTAATATCATTATGTTGTTCAAGCCATAGATTTGTATCTTCAATAGATATAATTTGTTCTACAGAGTTCATAGCTTGGCTTAGAATTTCATTAGAGATTGGACGTAACGTTTGAAGTTCCAAATGCCGAATATTATTTTTTGTATTAGATGATGAAATTAATTGATTTACAATTAATGAACTCTTCCCATGCGATATTATCAATAATTTTGCTTTATCCCTAGGGCCTCTATTATTACCATAACTAATTCTTTTAAAATTTAATGCGGGGTGACCCGCATAAATCAAATCAGGAACCCATGTTTTGTCACGAATAACATATTTTGGAGGAAGGGGAATATGTTCAGATTTGAAATTTAAATTTTCATTTAAACATTGATTAGTGATTATTAAATAGATTGGCATTGAAAATCTTTGTGCATTTGTATGAGATATAGAAAGTAATCGGGCACAATCTTCCCCTGAGGATGTTTCTAAAATCACCTGGCCAGGATGTATTGGCTTTACAGAGTTATTTAAAATAATTATTTTGGGCTTACTCCCGTCATCATAATATGTTTCATTTGCAAAAAGAAGTTCTACTCTTTGAGCAGGGTTTTCAATATTTTCATTGGTTTGTAAATCTTTGATTTCTGGAATTACATCATTCCAATAATTTTGTATATCTTTATCAAGGAATGTTATTGAAGAAAAAGAAATAGTCGATAATACATATTTCATTGCATCTTTGCCGTTTGCCATCAAGTGACCAAATAAGGAATTACTTCTTAGAACTATTCTACCGTTATCATTATCAAACAATCATAGTTGGGACAAACTACTGTGGGCGGGTAGCTTAGCTTGGCTGGAGCACCCGGCTGATAACCGGGAGGCCGCAGGTTCAAATCCTGCCTCGCCCACTCCTATTTTTTAGTAAAAGTAAAAATTTCATCTTGTGAATAAATACCAAGTGTAGGTTATCTCTCGGGTAGTTTGAGGGAACCATATTGTTGGTAGTATCAGGTAGTAGTTGCAAACACATTGCAGAAGACATGGCTAAGATTTTAAATTGTAAACATCATTCATTAGAATCAAGGAGATTTCCTGATAGTGAAGGTTATTTTAGAGTTCCTGAAGCAAGCATAGATGATATCAGATCAAATCCAGTAGTATTAGTTTCAAATACATTTCCAGATAGTTGTATTGTCGAGACTTTACTTTTGTTAGAAGCAATAATTGACGTAAGAAAAGGTAATCTTGCAGATATAAGAGGTAAGGGAATAGATTGTGAAGCTATAGGGCCAGGAATATATTTGGCAATACCTTATTTTGGATACTCAAGACAAGATAAAAGATTCAATCAAGGAGAAGCAGTTTCAGCAAGAGCGATTGGTATGTTATTGTCATCTAAGTGTGATGGAATTACAGTTTTAGATTTACACGCACCAGAAGTTTTGGAAAATTTACCAGTGAAAGTATCATTTGCATCTTCTATGGAAGAAATAGCCACTTATTTAGAATCAGAAATAAAACCAGATTTCATACTTTCTCCAGATAAAGGTGCGATAGATAGAGCAAGTTTTGTTGCTGACACAATAGGTTGTAAATTTTCATATTTGGAAAAAACAAGGATTGATGCACATACGATAGTACACAAAGCAAAAGATTTAGATGTCAATGGAGCAATTGTAACAATTGTAGATGACATGATTTCAACAGGAGGAACAATTTGTAGAGCAAGTGAAGCATTAAGGGAACAAGGTGCAAAAGCGGTGTTTGCAGCATGTTCTCATGGATTATTCACAGGAGGGGCAATTTCAAAATTAGATCAATTTGTTGATGGAATTATAGCCTCAGACTCATTAAAAAATCCACGTTCTGTTGTTTCTTCAGCATCAGCATTATGTAGAGGGATTAATGAATTAGTAGAGAAATGACGATTCGGTTTTTCTCCGTTGGGTTTATACCCATTATGTCGTGGCGCAAGTGCCAAGAGGTGTGATTCCAGTGACTGTGCATGTGAAATTTGAAACCCCGGAAGATTTAGAAGACGCAATTTTTGATTTAGTATCAAGTTGTAAGGATGGTGCTGTTTGTAGAGGCAGCAATGAAGTAACTAAAGCAGCAGAAAGAGGTTCTGCTAAATTGATAATAATGGCTGAGGATATTAATCCACCAGAATTATTAGCCCATATACCAATGATATGTGAAGAAAAAGACATACCATTCGGATATGTTAGGCATCAAGAATATTTAGGAAAAGAATCAGGTTTACCTGATGGTGTAAAAACTGCATCTATTGCTTTATTAGAAATACCAAAGTCATTTCAAGATAAATTTGAAAATGTAACTAATAAAATTAAGGATGCAAAGAACTGAGGTGTTAGAAAATGAGTGAGGAACTCGGTTGGCCTGCAGAAGTAGTAGAAATTGTTGCTAGGACAGGTATGACTGGAGAGGCAACTCAAGTAAAAGTAAGAGTTAACGATGCTCCAAACCCTAGAGACGTAGGCAGGATCATCACTCGTAATGTAGTTGGAGCAATTAGAATTGGAGACATTTTGATGCTTAGAGATACAGGGCGAGAAGCAAGAAAACTAGGAGGTCGTTAAAATGCCTGAACAACGCATTTGTAATTTTTCAGGAGAAGAAATAGAGCCAGGCACTGGTTTAATGTTTGTTAGAAGGGATGGAACAGTACTTTGGTTTAAGAGTTCAAAAGCACGAAAGAACATGGTCAATTTAAATCGTAACCCAAGAAGAGTAAAATGGACACGCCACTATGTGAAAGGCGGCATTAAGTGAAATAATTTCTTTGGATGTGAAATTAATGGAAACAACATTTGTAATGATTAAGCCTGATGGTGTACAAAGAGGGTTGGTTGGAAATATAATTTCACGTTTTGAAAGTAAAGGTTTGAGATTAGTAGGGCTTCGAAGTTTCACTCCATCTGAAGAATTAGCTTCTAAACATTATGAAGTACACAAAGATAGGCCTTTTTATCCTGGTTTAATCAAATTTGTAACCTCTTCACCAGTAGTTGCTATGGCTTGGACAGGAAAAGATGCAATTTCAGTTGCTAGAAACTTAATCGGCCCAACTAATGGAAGAGAAGCAGCACCTGGGACAATACGTGGAGATTTAGGTATGGATATTGGATATAATTTAGTTCATGGAAGTGATGGTGCTGATACTGCATCATATGAATTGAGTTTGTGGTTTCCAGAAGGAATCAATGAGTGGGTACCTCATCGTGAGCGATGGGTTTACGAAAGTAGATGATGGCGCCTTAATAAGGGGGCATCAGTTTTGACTAGTGAAATTAATTTTGAACAACGCCAACCAATTGTTGCTGTTTTAGGTCATGTTGATCACGGAAAAACCAGTATTTTAGATCATATTAGATCATTAGGAGTAGATTCGCAATCATCTGTAATGGCTCGTGAAGCAGGAGGGATTACTCAACACATTGGAGCCACAGAGATCCCCTCAGAACTTTTGAATGATGTATGTGGTGATTTGCTTGGCGGTAAAAAATTTAATTCGCCAGGATTATTATTCATAGACACTCCTGGCCATCATTCATTCACAGCATTAAGAAGTAGAGGAGGTGCTCTCGCAGATATTGCAATTTTAGTAATTGATGTTTTAGAAGGATGTCAGCCTCAGACATTAGAATCAATACGTATTTTAAAACAACAAAAAACACCTTTTGTTTTGGCATTAAATAAAATAGATAGAATACATGGTTGGGAATGTAAGTTTAATCGAAGTACTGCAAATTCTATGAAAAACCAGTCTAAAGAATCACTTGCATTATTTGAACAAAAGTTTTGGGAACTTGTTGGAAAATTATCAGAACATGGATTTAATGTAGATTTATATTCAAAAATCAGTGATTTTACAGATACTATTGCTGCAGTTCCCTGTTCTGCTAAAGAAGGAGAAGGCATACAAGATTTATTGGCAATTACTGTTGGTTTAGCAGAAAGGTTTCTTGGAGATAGATTGAAAGATGTTCATGGAGAAGCAGAAGGAACAATTCTAGAATTAAAAGATGAACAAGGATTAGGTAAAACATTAGATTTAATTCTCTACAAAGGAACACTTTCAAAAGGAGATGAGATTTTACTAGTATCTCAAGAAGGTCCTTTTTGGTCACATATCAAGGGTATGTTTTCGCCAAGAGGAATGAGTGAGATGAGAGATGCAGGAGATAGATGGGATAATGTAGAGACAGCAAGGGCTGCTGGCGGCATCAAGATAAATGGACCTAATTTTGATAAAGTATTGGTTGGAACAACCTTAAGAGTATTTTCTAAAGATGATGCGGCAATACTTCAAAAAGTTCAAAAATTAACAACAGATATTGCAAGAGCTAATGCAGATGGAAAGATGGAAAGAGTTTCAGATATGAAGCATCAAAGAACTATTGTATTAGAGGAAATAACTTCAGAAGCATTTGAAAGGTTTAAATCTGCGAAAATGGAATCAAAAATTTCTGTACAATTAGAAGAAGAAGGAGTTGTAATCAAATCAGATACATTAGGTGGTTTGGAAGCACTTGCTTTTGAATTAGATAAAATCAACGTACCAATAAGATCTGCAACAATTGGAGAAGTAAAGAAAAAAGACATTAGAGCCGCTGAAATTTCAGCAAATCCATTACATTGTGCAATATTATCATTTAATACGAGTATAAGTAAGGAAGCAGCAGATGCTTTAGATAAAAGTAAAAACATAAAATTAATTGAAGGCCAAGTAATTTACCATATTTTAGAAAAGTTTGAGGAATGGATGGAGATTAGGCAGAGAGAATTAGCGGAATCTAAAAGAGAAGATTTAGTTCATCCTGGAAAAATCAAATTATTAAAAGATCATATTTTTCGTAGAAATAATCCCGCAGTAGTTGGAATAAGAGTATTGGGTGGACGTATTAAAGTAGGTCAGAAATTATTAAAATTAGATGGTAAAAAAGTGGGACAAATCCGTTCAATTAGAATTGGAGATGATTCAATGAAAGAAGCAGAAAATGGTCAAGAAGTTGCTTTAGCAATTAAAGGAGTAACTATTGGAAGACAAGTTGACGAAGAGGACATACTTTTGGTCGATATTCCAAGTTCTCATGCATCAAAATTGCAACAAATGGATTTGAGCGCATCTGAAAATCAGATTCTACAAGAATTAATAGAAATACATCGAATTAGCGACCATTTTTGGGGAAGATAGATTAATTTTTTATTAAATTCATTGAAGTATTGATACCGAAGGTTGAAGTATAAACATCTAAGCACGTTGTTTAGGTTAGTATCATGAGTGCAGGTTTTAGTGCATCCGGGGCAGGTGGTGATGCCCGGTCAAGAGAATTAATTAACACCGTAAGTAATATCTCACATCAATTGATGAATGAGGTAGGAAAAGTAATTATTGGAAAACAAGAGAATCTACGTAGAGTAACTGTCGGTATCTTGTCTAATGGTAACATGTTGTTAGAAGATTTTCCAGGGTTAGGAAAAACAATGCTTTCGAATACTTTTGCTAAAGCACTTGGTTGTAAATTTAAACGTGTACAATTTACTCCCGATTTGTTACCTTCAGATATTATGGGTACTTACATGTATGATCAAAAGTCAGGAGAATTCAAATTAAGAGCAGGTCCATTATTTACTAATATTTTATTAGCTGATGAGATTAATCGTGCACCTCCAAAAACACAAGCGGCTTTACTTGAAGCAATGGAAGAAAAACAAGTTACAATTGAAGGTATTACACATAAATTACCAGCACCATTTGTAGTTTTAGCAACTCAAAACCCAATTGAGCAAGAAGGAACATATCCACTTCCTGAAGCACAGATGGATAGATTTTTGATGAAAATGAGTATGGGTTATCCAGAAAGAGCAGAAGAAAAAGCAATACTTGCTCGAAGAAAGATTAGAGGAAAAGATGATCACGACGTTGATCAAGTTACTTCCCCTAAAAAAGTAGTAGCAATGCAAAAAGCACTTGAAACTGTACATGTAGATCCTGCAATTTTATCTTACATTGTGGAGTTAGTCCAAAGAACTCGTGAAGACCACCGTGTAATCACAGGTGCATCACCTCGTGCTAGTCAATCTTTGTTTAAGACAGGCCGTGCTGCTGCAGCAATAGAAGGTAGAGATTACGTAACTCCTGACGATATTAAAGGAATTACTTTACAAGTTGCAGCACATAGAATAGTATTGAAGCCAGAAGCAAAAATACGTGGAATTACAGGTATGCATATCCTTCGTAAGATACTTTCAGAAGTGCCAGTACCAGTAATACAGGCATAGAAAATAATTCTTTGATATGCATAGGGGGAATTTACAGCATGGATCCATACAAAATGGTAATTGCAGTAACAAATCAAAAAGGCGGTTGCGCAAAAACGACAACTTCTGTTAATTTAGCTACCGTTCTTGCAGAGGGAAATAGAAAATATGGAATACCTCAATCCAAAGTACTCTTAATCGATTTAGATCCCCAAGGCAATGTTTCAACTAGTTTTGGGATTGACAAAAGTCGCCTAAAAAAAACTGTTAGTGATGTTCTTATGAATGATCTTGGTGACGAATTACCATTGATGGAGGAATATATTATTCCTCCAGAAAGATTAACAGAAGCTATGCAAAGTGCTTGGGCAGTATCAAATTCTAGTTCAAAGATACCTAAATCCTTAGAAGTAAATAATTTGTATTTATTGCCATCAAATATTCATTTATCAGGGGCAGATATTGAATTATCTACAAAAATTGGCCGAGAAACAAGATTAAAAGAAGGGATTGCTCACATCATTAATGATTTTGATTATATTATCATAGATACTCCTCCAAGCCTCGGACTTTTAACAATCAATGCATTGGCAGCTTCAAATTGGGTACTTACACCAGTGCAGGCAGAGTATTATGCACTCGAAGGAATGAGTTTACTAATGAATACGATCAAATTAGTACAAAGAAGAATAAACCCTAATTTGAAGTTGTTTGGAATTGCAATGACTATGGTGTTGCCAAAAAGCACACTTTCTAGAATGGTTTGTGATGAAATTGCAAGATTTTTCCCGAATCAAGTGTTTAATACAGCGATACAAAGATTGGTGAAAATTGCAGAAGCACCATCTGAAGGTAGCCCTACTGTATTATTACATAGGCCAGGAAATGATTCTAAAGGTAGAGGAAGCCACCAATATTGGACATTAGGGAAAGAAGTACACCATAGAGTCCAAGAATTAATGAAAAAACATGGGATTACAAGGACAAGTCAATTTTTATTGAATAGAGAATGATTTGGTAACTTAAAATCACTTACCAAATCGACATTAATTTGAGATTTTAGGGCATTAAATTAAGTATAGTTAATTACCGAAAACGGTTGATTAATAATGACCGCGGAAGGAATGACATCTGTAAGTGTAAGTCTTGAGACGAGAAGACAATTAAACGAAATGCGTTCAATGATGGAATTTAAGAACATAGATTTGCTTTTAGAACATTTATTGATGGAAAAAAGATTAAGCCGTTTAAACGCAGAATCTAAGCAATTAAAAGCACATTTAGATAGACTTGAAAATGTTGATGTTAATACATTAATTGAGAAATTAGAACTATCTCCTTTTTGACTTGAGTGTGTAAATATGAAGTATCACCCTAGAACTTATTTGATAACAGCACCTATGATTGTTAAAGGTTTATTTGATGAAAAAAGTACAGAAGCACTATTGTTAGAAAAAGCAGCATGTGGAAAAATAAGGCTTGTTGCAAAGCCTATTGAATGGAATAAAATACTTTGGCTATTGGTAAATACACTAAAAGACGATGCAGGTAAACCGCTTATAATTGGAGCAAAATTAGGTGAAATCCACAAAACATTGCCAGTAGAATTTAGATAGAATTTCATTTATTTTTTTCTAACCATTCAGCACCGTACCATTTCCATTGATCCATTGTCCACCCATCAGGTAATCCAGATTCAGGGATTGGTGGAGTTTCTGCTGGTTGTTGTGGTGTAGTATTTTGAGAAACTTCTTGAACATCATCTTCTTGTTGAGTTTCCTCATTATTTTCAACCTCTTCTTCTTCAGAGACAGGATCTACTTTTGTATTTTCATCTTCATCAAAAGCAGCATCCATTGCTTCAGAATTAACATTTAATTCATCAATAGGGTCATCACTCCATGCAGAATCATCTGCAAATGTAGAATCATATTCAAATCCTTCCCCAGATTCACTAGCCATTACTTCTTTATTACCACTAGAATCCCTTTTTATTTTCATTTTCTTATTTGAATTCATAGCTTTGAAAATTTGTCCAACAACTAATATCGCACCAATAATAATTACAAATCCAAAGCCACCCACCAATGCTGCTTGTTTAATTGATGCTTGTAATTTTTCTTGAGCTATCTCTTCTTCGGATTTGATGTTATCTTCAGGAATTATACAATCCGTAGATATATTTTCACCTTCTTGTAAAGCACATTTACCTTCTAAAGTAGTAAAACGATCATCGTTATCATCATAATCAGAATTCCCGCCTACACCATCATTATCAGCATCCAACCATTCATTAATATCAGTATTAAATTGATCCGTACTATCGGCAAAACCATCAAAATCAGAATCCTTACAACCAAAATAACTTGGTGTAAGCCACAATCCTGTTTCTTCACTATATTCTAGCGTTTTATTACTTGTACCAAAATCAACAGGGCAATCATCTCCAGCATTTCCATCTGGATTATCCCCAAAACCATCCCCATCTATATCTCTCCATTGAGTATTATCATTTGGAAATAAATCTGCGTTTGTATTATCTTCACCATCTATTGGATTACTATATCCGTCACCATCAGCGTCAGGGCATCCATAACGATCTACACTGGATGTTCCATATTGTTCTGGGCAATCATCTGGTTGTTGACCTTCTGAGTTATCTCCATATCCATCTTCATCTGAGTCAGACCATTGAGAATCTTCATTAGGGAATGCGTCAGAATTATCTCCATATCCATCGTCATCTGAATCTTTCCATTCATTAATATTATTTGGGAAATCATCTCCGTTGTCACCGTAACCATCTTGATCAGAATCTATACATTCAAAGGGATCATCGATGAAATAATCTGGATTATTTCCACTTAAATCATCTCCACAACCATCTCCATCTAAATCATCAGTTTGTGTTGGATCATATGGAAATGCATCTTTTGTATCTGGAACTCCATCATTATCAGAATCAAAGTCTAAGAGGTGTACGTTTTTGTCACTAACGACTAGTAATCCCCCATATATTGTATCTATGATTGCATTTACTCCCATTGGATATGCTAAATCATAATCACTAAGGACCATTGTTGCTGCATCTAAAAAGAATAATTTATTTTCAGTACCTAATACGAAAGTATTATCCATTGATAATAAAGCTCCTGAAATTTCTTCAAATCCTAAATTGTTAGGATTGCTTCCTTGTCCTGAAACACTAGTAACCGTCCATGTACTAGAATCATAGGAAATTATTTTCCGTCCACCATTTTCAGAAAAATATACTTTACTTTCATCATCATTTGCAACAATTATGTCAAAAGTACCTGAATATCCTGGTGAAAGCGTATCAGTTAATATTACTTGATCTGCAACATTAATATTGTGAATAAAGATTTCATCATCTCCTCCTGTGATTATAGTTCCATCGTCAAGAATCAGGACATTTCCAATTTCATTCGCATGCTCATTTGTCTGAAGAGTAGTTGGTAAATCAACGTCTAAATCATATTGAACAGATCTTTTATTTGAATCAAGTGCAATCCAAATATGAGGGATATCTATAATTCCATCTTTTGGAGGTATATCTGCACCATCATTAGGGTCCCATGCTAGTCCTACAACAGGAGTTGGACTAGGGATAAATTGCAACTTTTCTCTATTCGGTCCAACATCTACAATCTGTGTACCCGATTCATTACCAAAAGCAATTAAATCATATTCAGGTGAATATGTTGCACTAGTAATATTGCCATTAGTATCAACTTCTAATTCCCAAGTTACTTCTAGCCCAGAAGATGTAAGAGTATACAAATTGACAAAGCCATTTTCCCCTACATATAGGTAATTATCTTCTGGTGTTTTCCACATTTCTATTGGCTTTGCATCCAAATTAAAAATAATATCTCCTGCATTACTACATGGTAATTCTGTACAATTATTTGCATCAGATCCTGAGAAGTCAGTAGCATTTAATGCTGTAACAATTGGTAAACATGTTGTGGTCAATAATAGAAGAATAACACAATATCCTACTCTACGCATGCAAAGAGCGAATGAGTTCTCATCTATGAATCAGACGGAACTAAGTTTAATATCAATTAGAATGGAAATTATGCTTATTCCTCTTCTAATTTTTGTTCTGCAAGTTCTTCTTCCGCAATATCTGTAAGTGAGATAACATCTGAAACAAGATTATTGGTATCTGGAATCAAGACATTATTTGCCGGTTTCATTGCGGTACCAACAGGTTTCAGTACTGGAGCATTAGATGGCATTAATGTCGTGGACATAGGTTTCAATACTGATGCCTCAACAGGTTTTAATGCTGCGGATGATGGCTTTAATGTTGGTGTATCTAATTTCTTTAAAGAACCGACATTTGCTTTACTAATTACTTCTTCAATGACTTGCTCTCTTTCTTCAATTTCATTAGATAACATATCAATAATTTGATCAGCATCTTCTAAAGTCTCTTCAAGAACTTTTGTTATTTCAACTTCATCTACTTCACTAATTTCTCCTAACTCGTCGGAGATTAATTCAGGAACTTTAAATTCAGGTTCGTCTACAATTTCAGTATCCAATTTTTGTGTAATGGACGTATGGATTGGTTTAGGTAAAATTGTTGCAGAAGCAGACTGTTCTGTAGTGTTTATTGGAGATCTAACAGGTTTTAAAGTTGGTTTTTGAGTACTTAATGGTGCTCCTCCAGCAATTGGAGTAGATTTAGGAACTTGCCCAGCTAAAGTTTGACCTCCTAAACCTTGACCTAGTCTTCCTCCTAGTAAACCACTTTGTTGCTGTAATGGATCAACTTTATCTCCCGCAATTGCACCAAGCCATGCTTGACGTTTTGATAGAACTGCATCATCACTTTGCAATTTATCCATGACTTCTTGAGCTTCTTCGAGTTTTTCTTCTTCTCCACTAATTTCTGCTTCGAAGTCATCTCGAATTTGTTCACGCATTTTTTCTTCTGCCATTTCTCTAAATTTATCCATTTGCTCATTAAGCATTTTAAGCCTGTCTCGAATTTCTTCACGTTTAATTCCAAGTTGAGATTCAATTTCTTTACGAATTTCTCCTTCTCTTCTTCTAACTTCAATAAGTGCTTTATTACGCATAATTTCTTCAAGTTTAAGCAATTGTTTTTCAAGATGTGTTGCGACTTCTTCCATTTTTCTTCCACGGAATTCTTCTAACCTTGCTTCCATTTCAACCTCTAATTCAAGCCCTGTTTCTTCTCTTAACAAGTCAAGGTCAGTTTCCCTAGTAATACGTTCGTTACGCATTTGAGCATCAATCTCAGATAATATGGATCTCTTTGTAGCATCCTCTCTAGCATTAAATTCAAGCTCCATCTTTTTAATCCAATCTTTACGCTTTTCTTCGTAATTTTCAGACAAAGAATCTCTTAAATGACTTTCTTGTTCATATCTGAATTTAGATAATTCATTTTGCATTTCAGCTTCTTTAGATAATTTGTATGATGTGAATTCATCTTCTAATTTACGTTCCATTTCTGTTTTTATATGTGTTCTTAACTGACCATCTATGTCATCAACATTTTGTTGGAATAGTAAATCATAACGTTCTTGGAGCCTTGATTTACGTTCAGAAATTTTTTCAGAGTATGATTCACTTAATTCTCTTTCAATTAATGTCCGAAGCTCATCTTTCCTTCTTGCAAGAGCCATCTCAACATCTTCTCTCATTTCTTGTTCAAGTAAATTAGTTTGATCTCTCATATCTGCTTCTATCTCAGATTGGATTTGCATTGCAATTTCTTCTTCCAACTGCCGTCCCCTTCTTGCGTATTCAGCTCTAAGTTGAGATTCCCTCTCTTCCATTCGCTGTTTCGCTTGTTGTTCAAGTCTAATTTTTATTGATGCACGAAGTTGAGATTCACGTTCAGATAACCTATCTTGGTGAAGACCTTCAAGTCTCACTTCTTCGGCTTCAATTTCAACATTGAATTGTGTTTCCAAGTCTTTTCTTATTTGATCATTCAAAGCATTTGATTGTTCAAAGAATGCTTGATTAAATTCAATTTCTAACCTTTCTCTATGAAATTCTAATCTCTTTTGATATTCATTTTTCAATTCTTTTTCTAGTCTCGAATTTGTTTGGTTTCTAAACTCTTCAAGCTTCCGTTCTTTTTCAGTTCTAATTTGATCAAATAATTGTCCTTGTTCCCGAATAAGTCTTTGTTCAAATTCATCTCGAAGTATGTGTTCATTATTTTGCATTGTTTCTTGTTGTAACTTTGTTAAATCAGATTCCATATCTCTTCGCCATTCACTTTCAAGTTGTTCAATGGTAAGTTGATGTTGTAAATCTAATTCCATTGCCACATTTTTCTTGATATGCTGCAATCGTTCATTTTGTTCTAATAGTCTTAATCTTTTTTCTCTGTTAATGTTGAGTTTAATTTGTTGTTCTTGCCTTCTTCTTTGAGATTCTGTAGCAGTGTGAGATATTGTAGCAGAGGCATTCCCAGTAATTGAATTTCTCAATGATGCAAGATCAGGTTTCTTTTTATCTATGACATTATTTTCCAAATTTGTTATTGTTTCATTATTGCTACTGCTAACGCTCAAGCGCATCCCACCGATAATCACACGCATTTTTATTATTATTAAATGAAGTAGGTGATTATTTCCGAGAGGTAGTTAATTTGAAACTAAATTTAATGTGCCAATATATCAATTTAACATTTAATTTTTATTTCACTTTCACAAGCAGGGCATTTGAGTAATTTTTCACCTGGTGATCTTTTAATTCTTAATTTCCTTTCACATTTCGGACAAGAAATTTCACTTTTCATGATTTTTTTAGCCAATGTAAATTTTTGCTCGCAAGATGAACATTTTAGTTTACATGGTCTTTTTCCTATGCCTGCTATTAACACTTTACCACATCCAGGACAAGCAACACGTTCATTTTTCCAATCATGTTCTAATGAAGGTAATTTGACATTTACCTTTGCTGCACAAATTAGACATTTTATCTCCCCAGAACCTTCAGGTAAAAGTGAATCACATTTTGGACAATAAGTAGCAGGAATATCAACTTTTGAAGTTATTGTAATATGCGCTTCTTCTAGATTTTCATCATTCATTTATTTCACCTTTAACGGCCTCTAGATACAACTAATATACCGCCAGGTACAAATGTAAATGGTAGCTCTATATCAATTCCTAATTCTTTTGAGATTGAATTAATTGCAGTCTTTGCATTTATTGCTTCTACCGCAGAGGAATTAATTGGAATATATTCTATATCTCCTCCACCTTCTAATAATTTTACAAGTTCGTTTGGAATTTTCCCAACCCAATCATTTTGAGTTGTTGGAGTTGTGTTTGAAGTACTTTTTGGAACTTCTATAATTTCAGTAACCTTCCAATATTTTGCTCTTCCCTGATCTCTATGGTTTTCAACTAATCCAGCTTCTTGTAATTGTTTTAAGTGATGATAAAGATGATATCTAGTAATCTTAACTTCTTTCTCTAATTCTACTGTGGCCATCTCATCTTTTTTTTGTAAAATATGATACATCTGTGCTCTAGTAGGGTGTGCTAAAGCAATTTGTTTAGGGTCTCCTCGAATCTTCGACATAACAACCGTGAACAGAGGTAACAGTTTGGGATATATGAATTGGTCGCCAAATTTGGTTATTTTGAAATAGTTTGAATAACTTCTTTGGAATCATTATACAAATCTTTGAATAAGTTAATAATTATTGAAAAAGGATTGAAATACTTCTTTTTATTTTCAGATTCATGTTCATCAATAAGTGGGTAAATTCCGAGCTTCATGGCATTAAGAATTACTAGAAGTGCTGAAAATTCATGTGCAAGAACATTAAGCCATAATTTATCATTCCCTGCAAAGATTACAGAGAAAACTAACAGAACTGTTAACGAGATAGATAAGATTAAATTTTGAATGATTACGTTACGAGTTTTCTTCGATAAGACGCATAGTGATGAAATCAAATCAGGTCTTTCATTTGGTATCATTACATCAGCTGCATCTAGATTTAATTGTTCTTTATTTCCTACAGAAACACCAACATCAGCAATAGCCATTGCTGCAGCATCATTAAATCCATCTCCTGCCATTAGTGTAATATGAGTATTAGAACGCTGTTTAACCCATTCAACCTTTTGTTCAGGTGTAAGTCCTCCTCTACAAATGTTTAGAGGTATGCCTAATTCAGTGGCAGTATTATTTACGGATTCTTGATTATCTCCACTGAGTAATTCAACTTTGATTTTTTGGGATCTTAAATTTTTTATCAAGGTAGATGAATTTGAATTAAGAACGTCAGATGCAAACCCAAATGCTGCAATTGCTTTATTATCTTTAGCTAAAATTGAAATTCCTTTTCCTTTCATCTTCACTAATTTATTTGATATTTCTGTAGGAATTGAAATTTCTTTTTGCTCAATCCATTTTTTATTTCCAATTGCCACAATTTCATTTTTATATTTTCCAATAATTCCACTACCTTCATCTACTAAATCATTAATCTTGTAAGGATTGATTTCTTTTTCTTTACTTTTTTCAATTACTGCAGATGCATAAGGATGATTTGACGACATCTCTAAACCTGCTGCAATTCCTATTATTGAATTTAATTTTGAACCTTTAATTGAAATAATCTCTATGATTTGAGGTTTTCCTTGGGTAAGTGTACCAGTTTTATCTAATAGTGCAAGATTAACTTTTGCAATTTTTTCTAAAACATCTCCGCCTTTTGCAATTACACCTTTTTTTGATGCTAATGAAAGTGATATTGCATGCGGTATTGGAGCACAAAGTAGTAATGCGCAAGGACATGCAGTAACCCAAAGTAGTAGAATAATTCTTAATCTTCCCTCTAATCCTGGTTGTGCTAGATATGATTCAGGCAAAATTAAAGCAACAAAAATAGATCCAAATAGTACTAAGGGGACCCAAATTACTGTAAATAGTTCTAAAACCGTATGTAATCTAGTTGGATTTTCTTGATATTGTTTTGTTTTATTGATTAATTCACTTAGTCTTGTATCGTTTCCTGTGGCAATAGTTTCAATAATAAGAGGGCCTCTTGTTAATATTAATCCTGCTTCTATAAAATCACCTTTTGAAAGTTGAATTGGTAGTGATTCACCAGTTAATGCTGATTTATCAACAAGACCTTCTCCCGAACAAACAATACCATCTATTGGAATAATTTCACCATTCCTTACTTCAACACGATCACCAATATTTAGGAGACCTATTGGGACCAAGTCAGAATGTCCCACATTCTTCGGTCCTTCATTCCCAGTTAATTTTAGAGATAGTGATTTTATTTTCAAAGGGCCTTTAATATTGGTCTGTACGGATTTAATTAACCTAGCTTCATTTGGTAACCTATTTAATCCACCTTGCATAGCTTCTCTTGCTTTTCTAATTGCTGAAGTTTCTAAATTAGTAGCTAATGCGATTAAAACAGAAATTAATAATGCTTCAAACCATGCTTCAAGAAGAAAACATCCTAATATTGCCATTGTTATTAGTGTTTGAAAATTTAATTGTTTACGTTTCACACCTTGAAAAGACTCTTTGAATAGTTGTATCGAACAAAAAATCGTTGCTGGAAAAGCAAGAAATGCTACAATATTTGAATCAAATTTAACTGCAAAATATACAATAGGCAATAGTATGAAGCCTATTAAACCCCCAAGTAATTGCTTTTGATCAGGACGCAACCCCCAATCCCCCATGCCTGCCTTCAAAGTAAAATTAGATCCTGTTATTTCTAATATTGCTTTTTCAAATTCCTTTGTTAATTCTTTATCAATATTTGTTGCTAATCTTACTGAAATTAAATCGTTATCAACTCGACTTTCAAGAACTCCTGGTTGGATGTTAATTCTATTGATCATTTTCTTTTCATCAATACCTAGTCTTGCTTGGATATTATTCGCATCAACACCTTTGATTTCCCACCATTTTGAATTAGGAGCATAACCTAAATCACATAATACCTTATTTACAGTTGAAATGTAGTTTTGTTCTAGATCAATTTCAAATGTTACCAAACCAGAAGTAATAGAAACTTCAGTGTTGGTAACGCCCTTTAAATTATTTAACGAGTTGGAAATTTTCATTGCACAATCAGGACAATCAATTGCATGCACTTCCCAACCTGCTTTCCAAACCCCTCCTAAAGATGAAGAAAGAGTAGCATCAATTTTTTCGGCCTCAATAACTTCAATGTTCTTTCTTTTGTT
>MDSV01203765.1_pt1 | contig 29877 bp, 25 predicted proteins | sample 810851 | NCBI WGS metagenome assembly MDSV01 (sample SAMN05326640, study PRJNA326480) | marine metagenome | isolation source: seawater | place: Atlantic Ocean: North East | collected 2012 | reverse complement strand
TCGTCTAGAGGCCTAGGACACCGGGTTTTCATCCCGGCAACAGGGGTTCGAAACCCCTAGGGGACGCCATTTTTTGTAGCCCGGTAACCACCGGGCTTTTTATTGTCTGCTGAATTCGTGTTGCCATTTGCGAGTTTCCTACGCGATACTCCGTCGCTCTGTGACAGCCTGGTGTCCAGGGCTGGAGAAAAAGTTCGACTAACTACACAAGATGCTATGAACGTTGCGATATCAATCAAGGATCTGCGCAAAACCTACGCCAATGGATTCGAGGCGCTGAAAGGAATTTCCCTGGATGTTGAGCAGGGGGACTTCTTTGCGCTTCTCGGCCCTAACGGTGCGGGTAAATCCACCACGATTGGTGTAATTTCTACTTTAATCAATCGATCGTGTGGACAAGTGCAGGTTTTTGGTCGCGATGTGGATACCCATGTCTACGAAACCAAACTAGATCTTGGTGTCGTCCCCCAGGAAGTGAATTTTAATCTGTTTGAACGGGTTGAGGATATCGTCATTACCCAAGCAGGTTATTACGGATTGCCTCGCAGTTTCGCGCGAGAGCGCTGCGAAAAATACCTCAAGCAACTCGGGTTGTGGGAGAAGCGGCGCGACCGTTCACGTTCACTCTCTGGCGGCATGAAGCGCCGCCTGATGATCGCTCGCGCCTTGGTGCATGAGCCGCGGCTCTTGATCCTGGACGAGCCAACTGCCGGCGTGGACATCGAACTGCGTCGCTCAATGTGGGACTTCCTTATTGAACTTAATCGAAATGGCACTACGATAATCCTTACGACACATTATTTAGAAGAAGCGGAGCAGCTGTGCCGAAATATCGCGATCATCGACAACGGATCCATTGTCGAGAATACCAGCATGAAAAAGCTGCTGGCGGAAGTCGACTCGCAGGTGTTTATTCTAGATATTGCGAACGCGGTGGCTGCAGATCTGCATCTGGACATCGAAGGAGTGAGTGCTAAGAAGGTCGAGGAGCATTCCGTCGAGGTGGCAGTATCAGCCGGTGTGAGCATCAACGGTGTTTTTGCAGCGCTTGCTGCGCAGGGTCTTGAAGTCACTAGCTTGCGAAACAAGAGCAACCGTCTGGAGCAGTTGTTTCTCGACAAGGTAGAAACTAACTAGGCTTGCAAAAATCTATGTACTCCAACCATAAACTTATCGCATTCGAAACCATCGTTGTAAAAGAAGTGAGGCGATTCTCAAGGATCTGGGTCCAGACCCTGGTGCCGCCCGCGATTACCATTGCGCTCTATTTCGTCATTTTCGGTAACCTTGTTGGACGCAGAGTGGGGGAGATGGGTGGCTTTCAGTATATGGAGTTCATCGTTCCGGGACTGATCATGATGGCCGTGATTCAGAATTCCTATTCAAACGTAGTTTCCAGCTTTTTTAGCCAAAAGTTTCAGCGCAGTGTCGAGGAGCTCCTGGTTTCTCCGGTGCCAAATTATGTCATTCTGTCCGGGTTCATCGTGGGAGGCATGGCGCGGGGGCTTGCAGTAGGCGCAATTGTGACTTCTCTCGCCTTGTTTTTTGCTGATATACAGGTCGCCCATCCGCTGATCACGATCTCAGTCGTCCTGCTTACTTCTATTGTGTTTTCCCTGGCTGGATTCATCAATGCGGTTTTTGCCAATAGTTTTGATGATATCTCGATTATCCCGACCTTTGTGCTTACACCGTTGATCTACCTTGGTGGCGTATTTTATTCCGCGCAACTATTGCCGCCATTCTGGCAAACGGTTAGCGCCTTGAATCCAATTTTTTATATGGTGAATACTTTTCGCTATGGCTTTCTGGGTAGCTCCGATGTCGATGTGATTTGGGCGTTTATGATCCTGGGAATCTTTGCTGTTTCACTCTATGCCGGGTGTATCTGGTTATTACGCCATGGCACCGGCATTCGCAACTAATCTGGTTCAGCTAATGTCGACAAACCCACTAGGCGAGAGTATCCCCAATCCCAGTAAATATGATCCGGGTATTCTTTATCCCATCCCGCGCTGGTCTGCGCGTTCATTGCTGGATATCGATATGAAACTCCGCATGTATGGATTCGATCACTGGCGTGCCTATGAGCTTTCATGGCTGAACCAGAAGGGCAAGCCGATTGTTGCCATGGGTGAATTTTACTTCGATGTGGATTCGGAAAATATTGTGGAGTCAAAGTCACTGAAGCTTTACCTGAATTCCTTGAACCTGGAACGGTTCAGTGATTCCAGCGAGTTAACCGGTGTGATTGCTAATGATTTGTCTGCGCTGAGTAAGTCTAAGGTGAAGATTCGCATTCACGGCCCTGAATCTAACGAGCTTGCAACGAATCAAATTAAAGAGGGTAGGCTGCTGGATTCGCTGGATGTGGAGATTAGCGCAGAATCACCGGAACAAGCGCTGTTGCAAAAAAGTGATGAAGTGGTTTTTGACGAGTCGGTTCGCACCGAATTATTTCGCTCGAATTGTCCGGTAACCGGCGCTCCCGATTGGGCCAGCGTCGTCATCCGTTATACTGGCAATAAAATATCTGAACCAGAGCTACTGCATTATCTCTGCTCGTTTCGGCATCATCAGGGATACCACGAAGAATGTGCTGAGCGCATCTATCGCGATATTATGCTGCGCTGTGAGCCGGAAGAGTTATTTGTAGCAATGAATTACCTGCGGCGAGGCGGTATCGAGATAAACGTTTACCGTTGCTCAGATCCTATCCCCGTAGACGTCGCTAATCCTCGGTTGATCCGGCAGTGATGGCTTGAATTCGGCATAGTGCTGGGATATGGTACGCGCCGCGTTGAACAGGGATTGTAGAATTTGGCCTAGCCAAAAGCTAAATGAACCCCACCCGTAAGGCGGACGGGAATCTTGGAAACAGAAAAGAAAGATTTTGAAGATACGGTGAGGTGTCCGAGTGGTCGAAGGAGCACGCCTGGAAAGTGTGTATACGGCAACGTATCGTGGGTTCGAATCCCACCCTCACCGCCAACAAATAAAAAGGGGCCCATCGGGCCCCTTTTTATTTGTCTGCTGGGAGGGAGCAAGTTGCAGAGCCCCATTTGACCAGCCCCCAAAATTAGCCACACCTCACCCAAGATAGTATCCTCCAGTTCAGTAAAAAATTAGTCTGACTCAGGGGAAGCTATGCAATTTCTGCCAAGCAAGTTGATCTCGATTTCGTCTGTCATCATTTTGGCCAGCTCTGTCATTACCGCGAACGCCCAGGGCTGGCCCAGTTATGGTGGTGACAATGGCTCTAGCAAATATTCGCCGCTGGATCAGATCAGCGCCGAGAATGTAGATCAGCTCGAGATTGTTTGGGAGTGGCTGAGTTTGGATAACGCCACGGTGGCGAGCAACCTCGCAGACGGCAACAATCGAGCTGTGCCCGCTGGCTACAAGGCGACTCCCCTGGTGGTGGATGGAATCATGTACGTTTCTACATCTTTTGGTCGAGTTGTAGCACTGGACGCAGCCAATGGTGAATTACGGTGGTCATTTGACACCCGCGCATGGGAAGCCGGGCGACCCATGAACCTGGGATATAACACGCGTGGAGTCGCTTACTGGGCGCGTGGCGACAAGAAGCGCCTATTTTTCGCAACCTACGATTCTTATCTTTGGTCTATCGATGTGGTCAGCGGTACGCCTGATGAGAACTTTGGTGATGCCGGTCGTGTTGACCTGACCCTTGGTCTGGGTAGGGAATTTGATCGACAGCTTTACGGGGTAGTCTCTCCGCCGTTGGTGACAAATGACCGGGTGATCGTTAATTCTGCTATTCATGATGCGCCTAGCTCTATTGAAATGCCTCCAGGCGATGTGCGTGCCTTTAACCCTGACACAGGGGAGATGGAATGGATCTTCCATACCATCCCGCAAGCCGGTGAATTTGGTAACGACTCCTGGGAAGATGGGTCTTGGGAGTACACCGGTAATACCAATTCCTGGACTATCATGAGCGCTGATGATGAGCTAGGAATCGTCTATATCCCCATCGGTACACCCACCAACGACTGGTATGGCGGCAAGCGTCCGGGGGATAACCTGTTCGCGGAGAGTCTGGTGGCCGTGCGTGCAGAGACCGGCGAAAGGATTTGGCATTTTCAAACGGTTCACCATGGCCTCTGGGACTATGATTTGCCGGCTGCACCGACGCTTATTGATATCAATGTGGATGGCCGCCCGATCAAAGCGGTGGCGCAGATATCAAAACAAGGTTTTACCTATGTTTTTGATCGTATCACCGGTGAGCCGGTCTGGCCTATCGAAGAGAGACCGGTGCCGCCCAGCAGTATGCCTGGAGAGGTGGCATCACCTACGCAGCCGTTTCCTACTAAACCGGCCGCTTTTGAGCCACAGGGAATTAGCGATGATACCCTGATCGATTTTACCCCTGAGCTACGCCAGGAAGCCCTGCAGATCATCGAAGAGTTTGATTATGGGCCTTTATTCACGCCTCCTACACTGCGTGGCACAATTCAGTTTCCAGGCTGGGGGGGTGGAGGCGAATGGCACGGCGCTGCCTTCGATCCTGATACTGGTCTTTACTATATCCCTTCCGCCTCGGTGCCTATTGTGGTTCAGCTAAGAGAGGCCCGCCGTCAGCGCGCCGAGTTAGGCTATGTTCGGGGTGGGGCGATGTCGGTTTCCGGGCCCCAGGGACTGCCGCTCACCAAACCGCCTTATAGCCGCATCACGGCGATAGACATGAATTCAGGGGAGCATGAGTGGATAGTTCCCCATGGCGAGGGCAACCGTCAGCAGATCATTGATATGGGCATCCTTGATCCTGGTCCTGTTGGCAGCACCAGCCGCACTGGGCCAGTGCTGACCAAGACGCTGTTGTTTATGGCCCAGAGTGATGGCGGCAGAAACCTCTTGCGGGCATTCGATAAGGCCAGCGGTGCCGTTGTGCATGAGGCAGAATTGCCATTACCCCCGGCCGGCACGCCCATGACTTACATGGTTGGCGCTAAACAATATCTCAGCATTGCTGTGGGGGGTGGACAGGATTCCCGTTTGGTGACATTGGCGTTACCGTAGCGTAAGGGCTCGCGCGCAAGGGCGACTCCCGTGTTATCATTACTCTTGGTAACTCTTGTCGGTCCCTTCGCAATGGTAGGTTATGAACTCCGCCAGGCCCGGAAGGGAGCAACGGTAGTAGCTGATCCATGTGCCGGGGTGTGGCTGGCGAGGGTTACCACTTTTGAATTCCAGGCGTGTCTTCACCTTTGCTGCATAATCCTCATTGAATAGCATAAAGAACCCATGAGCTATCAAGTTCTCGCCCGCAAATGGCGACCCGCAAACTTTACCGAAGTTGCCGGACAGGGGCATGTTCTCAAGTCCCTCATTAACGCGCTGGATAATGAGCGCCTGCACCACGCCTATCTGTTTACCGGAACCCGCGGAGTAGGGAAAACCACCCTGGCCCGAATTCTTGCAAAGTGTCTGAACTGTGAAACCGGCATTACCTCCAAACCCTGCGAAAGCTGCGCCGCCTGCCATGAAATAAACGAAGGCAGATTTATCGACCTGATTGAAGTTGACGCCGCCAGTCGTACCAAGGTCGAAGATACACGTGATTTACTGGAAAATGTTCAGTATTCGCCTTCTCGAGGCCGCTTCAAAGTGTACCTGATTGACGAGGTGCATATGCTTTCAAATCATAGCTTCAATGCCTTGCTAAAAACGCTTGAAGAGCCGCCGTCGCACGTGAAATTTCTATTTGCAACGACTGACCCGCAAAAACTGCCGGTGACGATTCTGTCCCGCTGTCTGCAATTCAATCTTAAGAATCTCAGTCCTCAGCTGATCGTGGAATATTTGCAGAAAGTCCTGCAGGAAGAGGATATCGCGCACGAAGCGGACGCACTGTGGCAGATTGCATCGGCGGCTGCCGGCAGCATGAGAGATGCCCTGACCCTTGTCGATCAGGCAATTTCCTATTGTCAGGGGCAAATTGTGCACGCCGGGGTAATCGAGATGCTGGGCGTGCCAGAACAGGCCCAGGTTTTTGAGCTGCTCTCAGCTATGGCCAGGGGAGATCTAGCCAGAGTGTTGGAGCTGGTCAATGCTATTTCTGATCGCACGCCGGACTATGCGCATACTCTAGATAGTTTGCTGTCCACCCTGCATCGCATTGCCCTGGCCCAGGCTGCGCCGAATGCGGTGGATAACAGTTTTGGTGATCGGCAGCAGGTACTCCAGCTGGCGTCAGTTTTCGCGGCGGAAGATATCCAGCTGTTTTACCAGATCGGGGTTAAGGGCAGAGGGGAACTTCGATTGGGCGTCGACATGCGCTCGGCGTTTGAAATGCTGTTGCTGCGCATGATGGTGTTTTCCCCCAGTCTCGTGAACCAGGATTTGTTGCCAACACAGTCTGAGCAGGAAAGCGCCGCCGCACCGCCGAATGAACAATCCAGCGAGTACTCCACTGCGGCAAAATCCGACGCTGCTGCAACAGGAGAAGCGCATGCAGTGGAGCATGAGCAGGCGCTAAAAAAAAAGACCTTAGCGCAGGAAGCTGAAGCCAATTCTGATGCAGGGCCATCACAGCAGAAGCCGCCGGCGTTAGAATCGCAGTCTCCGTCGGAACAAGAGCCAGTACCATCGCGGGAACCTCGACCCGAGCCATCACCGCAATTATCAGACGAACCACCACTGAGTATATCGACTAAGCCGCCACCAGAAGAGGCCGAGCAGCGATCTGAAACTCACCAGACAAGCGCCGCGGAAACTACTCATGCCTGCGCTGCGAAGCCATCTCTGAGCGCGCTTGATCATGCACAGTGGCTGCAGATCTTTACCTCACTACCAGTCTCTGGTATCGCAGCTAACGTGCTGGCCAACACCCAATGTATGGGTGCAGAGGGCGCGTCGCTGAATTTGCTATTGGCAGAGGATCAGAGCGCAGTATTCAATGCTGATTTATTGCCAAAGCTGTCCCATGCTTTGAGTCAATATTTTGATGAGACGGTTGACGTGGTAATTAATATTGGAGAAGTCTCTGAAGAAACACCGGCTGCGCGGGCCCAGCGATTGAAGCAGGAAGGTATTCAAAACATGATTAATGAGTTTGAAACAGATTCCAATGTCCAGCAGCTGGTCGATCGATTTTCAGCCTCAATAGAGAAAAGCAGCATCACGCCAGTAAAGAGTAAGGCTTAAGAGAATGACTGATTTTAATGAATTAATGAAACAAGCCCAGCAGATGCAAGAGCAATTTAAAGAAGCTCAGCTGAATCTGGTGAGCCTGATCGTAGAGGGTCAATCCGGCGCCGGACTGGTCTCGATCAAGATCAACGGCCGGCATGATGTGGTTGGGGTAAGCCTCGACGATTCCATTATGTCTGAGGACAAAAGCTTTGTAGAGGACTTGATCGCTGCTGCATTTAATGACGCAGTTCGTAAGTTGGAAGACAAGAGCAAAGAAACCATGGGCTCAATGGCCAGCGGTTTCAAGCTCCCCGAAGGCTTCAAGTTTCCTTTCTGATCCGTATTCGAGCTGAATCATGAATAGCAGCCCTTTGTTGGAAAAATTGATCGAGGCATTTCGTTGTCTGCCGGGAGTCGGGCCGAAATCGGCCCAACGCATGACTCTGCATCTGCTAGAGCGCAACCGGGATGGTGGCGTGAAGCTCAGCGCCGCATTGAGTGAGGCCCTTGAGCATGTTGGCAACTGCGAGTCATGTCGAATATTTACGGAAGAGGCGCTGTGTAGAATCTGTGCAAGTAATTCCAGGAACAGAAAGATCTGTTGCGTGGTTGAATCCCCGGCCGATGTGTTCGCAATTGAGGGTTCCGGTACCTATCGCGGTGTCTATTTTGTTTTAATGGGCCACCTGTCACCTATAGACGGCATTGGCCCGGAGCAGCTCGCAATATCCAAACTGGTAGATCGAGTTAAACAGGAAGAAATCGAGGAAGTAATTATCGCAAGCAATCCTACCGTAGAAGGCGATGCAACAGCCTATTATATCGCTGAACAACTCAAGCCTTTAAATGTCCTGGTGTCCCGGATCGCACATGGCGTGCCAGTGGGGGGTGAGTTGGAATATGTGGACGGTGGAACCCTGACACATGCATTTACGGGTCGAACTCCAATAGCGGGACGTTGAAACATGCAGTCGAATGATGGAAGGGAAGTAGTGTTCATCTCAGATCAGGTCGCGCTAGACGAAGCTTGTGAAAATTGGTTTAAGCTGCCCGCGCTGGCACTGGACACTGAATTTGTCAGGACCAATACGTTCTATCCCAAGTTGGGTTTATTGCAGCTGGCAGACGATTCAAATTGCTATCTCATTGACCCGCTGGAAATTCAGGACTGGGCTCAATTCGTAAAAGTACTGCTTAACCCCGAGTGCGAAATCGTCATGCATTCTGGCGGCGAAGATTTGACCGTGCTGCTGACTTCATTGGGCGCTGTGCCCGCACGATTTTTCGATACCCAGATGGCCAGCGCTTACGTCGGACTGGGCTTCTCCCTGAGTTATCAGGCGCTGGTTCAGACGGTTACGGGTAAAGAGTTGCCCAAGGATCAAACTCGCTCAGACTGGCTAAAACGGCCATTGACTGATTTACAGCTTGAGTACGCCGCTAACGATGTCTGTTACCTGTTACCGCTTTACCGGGAGTTAACGGAGCGTCTTGAGCAGCGCGGCTTTCTGGAGTATCTGAGGCAAGATACAGCGCTTCAGGTCGAGAACAGCGTAAGCCTTGAACAACCTGACAACTGGGCGAAAATCTACACCGGTGTGAGTAATGCCTGGAAACTCAAGGGGAAATCTCTTGCCTGCCTGCAGGCTCTGTGTGTGTGGCGCGAAGAGGTTGCTCGTTCACGGGACCGGCCCAGAAACTGGATTGCCAAAGATAACGAGCTATTCGCATTGGCCTGCTTGTCTGAATCTGGCCAGACCATCACCGTCTCAGACTTCCGCAACTGCGAAGAGTTGAGCAAGGAGCTTGTGCGTAAACAGGGCGAGTCTTTGCTAAATTTAGTAAATGCCGAACGTGATGCCAGCCGATCAAGCCACAACACCGTGAATCCGCCCTTGTCACCACGCATGCGCAGAACCGTCAAAGCTTTCCGTGAAGTGGTGCTGCAGCGAGCGGATGAAATGGACATAGCTCCAGAACTACTGGCGCGAAAGAAACATCTTACGGCAGTGGTCTTGGGCGTGGAGCGTGACGGTAAGCCGGGGTGGCCAGCGGACATGGCGGGCTGGCGCCGCGGCGTGCTTGAGAGAGACTTTGATGACATTGTGTCAGGGCAGAAGGCATGAGCCCGCTCGACGGCCCCAAGCCCAGAGTTAAATTCTGGGAGTTACCCCTAGAGAGTCTGTCAGCACAGGAATGGGAGCTGCTTTGCGATCACTGTGGGCGCTGCTGTTTGAAGAAGCTGGAAGACGAGGACACTGGCGAGATCGCCTGGACACGCGTCATTTGCAGATACCATGAGCGTAAAAGTGGGCGCTGCGGTTGTTACCCTGAGCGCACTGTCAAAGTGCCGGAGTGTATGGACGTCAGGCAGATGAGCCTTGCCGACGCGCGCTGGATGCCGGCGACCTGCGCCTATCGACTGCGCTTCGAAGGCAAACCATTGCCGCAGTGGCATCCTCTGCTAACCGGGTCAAACACGGCATTGCAGCATGCTGAGATTCAGGTCGATGAAAGAGCGCTGTCAGAAGAATATGTGCACCCGATGGGCTACCACGAACACGTCATCAGATGGGTGGACTCATAGCGCTTAGGCAGCTTGAAAACTGTATTCGAGACACGGGATAAGGGATGGAAACGGAATCCAATTACTGGTTGATCTGGTTAATTTATATTGCTGCTGCTGTGCTGTTTCTGGGAATTTTCTGGCGCATCACACGGCTACAGGGCTGGCCCTGGCTGCGTTTCAGCCTGCGCGGACTGATGCTGGCTCTCATCTTTACTCCCTGGTATGCCAATATTGAGGGGAGCAACCTGGCGCCAGCCTTGATGGTTGTTGCTCTCGACGCCATTACCGTGGGAATGTCTGCGGCGCCGCGCGCCTTGGTACCGCTGCTGTTGGCCTTGGTGGCCGCTGAGGTGCTGGCCACTATTCTGTATTTTGCTGTGCGAAGAAAGAGAAAGACACTAAATACAGAGTCTTAGCGCATAAAACTCGTGTTTTTTGTAAAAATTTCTGCTTTGCCACTTTCCCCCTGACTGGTTTTCTGATTGAATTTGCGATCCTTGCCTACAGCAGGTTTTGGGGCAAAAAAAACAACAGCTTATGCAATTGAGAGGTTAGTCATGAGTCATTTCATTTCACTCCTTTTCATCATGGTCCTGGCGGGAGCTGCTGGTGGTGTGATTAATTATTACACTGTGGCGACGCGACGGGCTTCCGATACGTTCATGCTGGTACGCTTTATGATGCTGGGGATCTTTGTTACTTTCCTCGTGCCTTTCGTACTGAGCGTTTTTGGCAGCACACTGATCGAGGAGACTGCGGGAAATGCCACCAATATGCTCAATTATGTGGCTATTTGTCTTGCGATCGCTATTTCTCCGCGCTTCTTCATGAGCAATGTCGCAGATAACGTCCTGGCGGAGGCTCGGGCAACCTCAGACAAGGTTGATTTGCTGCAATACCAGCTGCGGCAACTGCAGGAAGAGCTGCTGCCTTTGATCGATACGGAAACCGAAGATGATACCCTCGCGGAGCCAGCGCAACTGGCGGAGGCTAACCGCGAAGAGCTGGACGTAACCAGCTCCAAAGTGCTAAAGACCCTGGGCTGTGGCCGCTTCATATATCGCTCGATGACGGGTCTATGCCGAGAGGCTGACACTGACGAAACCACCATGATGAAGACGCTTGGGTTCCTGACACTAAAATCCCTAGCAGGAAGAGTTGGTGGACGCAAAGGTGTGAGATGGTACATCACTGAGCGCGGCAGGCGCATGATAGAGGTTGGAGCCTAGCGCAAGTTCTGTGGGTGAGTATGAAGCGATTATCCATCGTTTCAATTTAGTCCCAAGCAAATCCAGAAGCGGGGGTTTTCCTGTATAAAAGGGAAACCCCTATTTACAATGTACGATTTTTAGAATTTGGAACCGTAAGAATGAACTTTATCGGAACGGAAGATTACGTCGCAACCGACGAACTGCAAATGGCAGTAAACGCCGCGATCCAGCTGCAAAAACCACTGCTGATTAAAGGCGAACCCGGCACAGGCAAAACCATGCTGGCTGAAGAAATAGCGAAGGCGTTGGATCTTCCACTGATTCAGTGGCACATCAAATCCACTACGAAAGCGCAGCAGGGCCTGTATGAATATGATGCAGTGTCCCGCCTGCGCGATTCCCAGTTGGGTGATGAAAAAGTTCATGACATATCCAACTACATTATCAAGGGTAAGATCTGGCAGGCTTTTCAGTCCGAAAAGCAGTCGGTATTGCTTATTGACGAGATCGACAAGGCTGACATCGAATTTCCTAATGATTTGTTGCTTGAATTGGACAAAATGGAATTCTTTGTTTACGAGACCAAGGAGCTGATCAAGGCAACAACTCGTCCCATCATTATTATCACCAGCAACAATGAAAAAGAGCTGCCTGACGCCTTTCTACGGCGCTGCTTTTTTCACTATATCGAATTCCCAGACACGCTCACGATGGAAAAGATTGTGGACGTTCATTATCCAGGCATCAAGAAAGAACTGGTCAGCAAGGCGATGGGTATCTTCTTTGATGTTAGAAAGGTTCCGGGCCTAAAGAAGAAGCCCTCCACCTCTGAATTAATCGATTGGTTGAAACTGCTGATGGCTGATGATATTCCCGCAGACATCCTCAAAGACAAGGACGCCAAGAATGCGATTCCTCCACTTTATGGTGCATTGCTAAAGAATGAGCAGGACGTGCACCTGTTGGAGAAACTAGCCTTCATGCATCGAGCTAATCGTTAATGCTGATAAATTTTTTTATGACGCTTAGGCAAGAGCGGCTTCCGGTTACTTTTACCGAGCTGTTCGCATTGCTTGAGTGCCTGAGACAAAACGTCATTTATGGCAATGTGGAGGACTTCTATTACCTCTCGCGTTTGTGCCTGATAAAAGACGAGAAGCACTTTGATAAGTTCGATAAGGCATTTGCAAAATATTTTGAGCAGCTCGATCTTATCGATGACCTGTCGCTTCATCAGATACCGGAAGATTGGTTGAAAAAGCAATTCGAATCCGTGCTTAGCGATGAGGAAAAAGCGCAGATTGAAGCGCTCGGTGGTCTCGAGAAGTTGATGGAAGAATTCCGTAAGCGTATGGAAGAGCAGGAGAAACGTCATCAGGGCGGTAATAAATGGATAGGTACTGGCGGCACTTCGCCATTCGGTGCCTATGGTTACAATCCGGAAGGCATTCGAATTGGACAGGAAGAGGGTCGCAATCAGAGTGCCGCCAAGGTATGGGATCGTCGTAATTATCGAGATCTCGACGACTCAGTTGAAATTGGTACACGCAACATAAAGATGGCGCTGCGCCGGCTGCGAAAATTTGCTCGTACAGGTGCAGATGAAGAGCTGGACCTGGATGATACCATTTCCTCCACTGCCAGGAACGCAGGCCTGTTAGATATCAAGATGGTGCCTGAGCGTCACAATGCCGTGAAAGTGCTATTGTTTTTCGATGTGGGTGGTTCTATGGACCCCCATGTCAGACTCTGTGAAGAATTGTTTTCTGCCGCTCGTTCAGAATTCAAACATCTCAAATATTTTTACTTTCACAACTTTCTGTATGACTCCGTGTGGAGCAAGAGCCTTCGCCGTCATGCAGAAACCACCTCGACGTTCGATCTTATTCATACGTACACCAAGGACTACAAAGTAATTTTCGTAGGTGATGCCACTATGGCCCCTTACGAGGTTACCCATGTGGGAGGCAGTATCGAACACTATAATGAAGAGGCCGGGGCTGTATGGATGCAACGCATCACAGACGCCTTTGAAAATCTCGTGTGGATAAACCCGACTCCCAAGGACTACTGGGAGCATAGCTACTCAATTGAAATTATCAGGGAACTGATCGATGACCGTATGTTTCCTCTATCCGTAAAGGGATTAGAGGAAGCCATGGCATTGCTTACGAAGTAATCAACATGGAACGTCTACCCTCAGAGCTGGATCCGAGCAAGTTCCGCTCTCTATCTGAAGTCTATGATTATATAGGGGCTGAGCATGGCGACCTAAATGCCTACAGTTGTTTTGGCCGGGCGCTCACCTACGCTGAATGGGACGTACTGGCCGAACGTTTTGCGTCTTACCTGCATCACGTTGCCGGTCTCAAGCCCGGTGACCGCATTGCCATTCAGCTGCCCAACTTACTGCAATTCCCGGTTGCACTGCTTGGCGCAGTCAAGGCTGGACTAGTTGTTGTCAATACCAATCCGCTTTATACGGCGCACGAAATGGCGCATCAGTTCAAGGATTCGGAGGTCAAGGCTATCGTCATACTTGACAGCTTCTGCGCCAAGCTGGAAGGCATTATTGATGAGACCAAAATAGAGAAGGTGATTGTATCTGATCTTGGCGATCTGCAGCCAACACCGAGACGCCTTCTGCTCAATGCCGCAGCGAAATTCGTCAAACGCGCTGTACCGCGCTATAAGTTACCGGGTTCAGTGAAGTTTATAGACTGCATTGCTTTTCAAGGCCCGAAATTGCCTGGCGATCTTAAGAAGGGCGCTGACGATGATGTTGCACTGATTCTCTACACGGGTGGCACAACGGGTTTCGCCAAGGGCGCTATGCTTAGCCACAACAACCTGATTGCAAACATGATGCAGCTACGGTCTCGCTGCTTGACGGTAATAGCTGACAAAGTTGAGAATATCGCTGCGCCACTGCCGCTCTATCACAGTTATGCTTTCCTTCTGCATTGTTTGGCAATGCCATATGCTGGCAATCACAATCTGCTAATCCCTAATCCTCGGGATTTGGAAAGTGTGGTTGCCCTGTTTGCCAAGTATCCGGTAAGTGGGTTTGTGGGGATAAATTCCTTGTACCTGGCGCTATTACAGAATGAAAAATTCAGGGCGCTGGATTTCAGCAGCACCAGGTTTTGTGGTGCTGGAGGTATGCCAATGTCTACTTCAGTGGCCAAGCAGTGGCATGAGCTCACAGGAGTTGAGATCTTCGAAGGCTATGGTCTCACCGAATGCTCTCCGGTAGTTTCGGTAAACATGCCTGGAAAGGTTCGTCTGGGTACAGTGGGTCAGCTGGTGCCTGAAACAGAGATCAAAGTTGTCGATGAGGACAACAACGCAGTGAGCCCTGGAGAGCGTGGCGAGGCTTGGATCAGAGGCCCACAGGTCATGCTTGGATACTGGGCGCAAGAACAGGCAAGCCGAGATTCGATTACTGAAGATGGATGGTTCAAGACCGGTGATTATGTTGAGGTGAGCGATGACGGTTACATCACCATCGTAGACAGGAAGAAAGATATGATCCTGGTATCGGGTTTCAATGTATTCCCGAACGAAATAGAAGACTGGGTTGACCATCACCCTGATGTGCTTGAATCTGCTGCGATTGGAGTGCCGGATGATCGGACCGGAGAGCGCATCAAGCTGTTTGTTGTAAGCAAATCCGGGCAGGAACCCACCGACAGTATCGTGAAACACTGCAAAGAGGGCCTTACTGCCTATAAAATTCCTCGAGAGATCGTATATGTGGAAGATCTGCCGAAATCAATTATCGGTAAGATCCTCCGCCGCGAACTCAAATAATGTGCCATTGGGCATAATGCTTAACTCAGTCATATGTGAACTCGGATTCCCGTGATTGAAGAACTCCTTACTCAGCTCCCTGAATGTCAGGCTGGTGACCAATATCGCTTTCGCCAACGCCTGAAGTCTCTACAAGCTCAGAGAGCTGATAAATCAAGACTTGATAAGTTGCGCAAGCTGCAGCAGGCGATGAAGCATTCGCAGCAGCTATGCCTGCAGCGTATGCGTGCTATACCTGCTCAGATCGATTACCCATCGGAACTACCTTTCAGCGCCAAAGCCTCGGAGTTGGTCGAGTTGGTGCGCGACAATCAGATATTAGTGGTAGCTGGCGATACCGGGTCTGGCAAAACCACGCAACTGCCGAAAATTTGCCTGCAAGCTGGTCTAGGTCGTAAAGGGCTCATCGGGCATACGCAGCCGCGGCGCTTGGCGGCAGCTTCGGTTGCGAATCGAGTTGCTGAAGAATTGGGCGCGAAGCTTGGTAAGGGTGTTGGCTATCAAGTAAGGTTTACTGAGAAAGCCTCCCCGGAAACGTATCTCAAGATTATGACCGATGGCATCTTGCTGGCTGAGATTCAGCAAGATCGATTCCTGAATCGCTATGAAGTGCTAATCATTGATGAGGCCCATGAGCGCTCTCTCAATATCGATTTTCTGTTGGGCTATCTCAAACAGCTGCTCACGCGGCGGCCAGAGCTCAAACTTATCATTACTTCGGCAACGATTGATGTTGAGAAATTCTCCCGGCATTTTTCCAACGCGCCAATCATGACTGTGTCCGGCAGAACCTATCCGGTGGATGTGCGCTACTCACCGCTGATAGAAAAGGTCGAGGGTCAGTTTTATAGTGATGTCATCATCCAGGGCATTGTGGAAGCAGTGCAGGAAATACAGCGGTCTGATCGGAGCCGAGGCAGTGGCTCCGGAGATATCCTGGTATTTCTGGCTACGGAGCGTGAAATTCGCGAAACAGCCCTGGCGCTGCGCAAAGCAAAGTTCGCCGCAACTGAGATTTTGCCGCTCTATGCACGACTCAGGCAATCTGAGCAGTCCCGGATCTTTAAGCCTCACGGTGGTCGCCGCATTGTGCTTTCCACCAACGTCGCCGAGACTTCAATTACGGTGCCGGGTATCAACTATGTGATTGATACGGGTTTTGCCAGAATTTCCCGCTACAGCCTGCAAAGCAAGATACAGCGCTTACCTATAGAGCCTGTCTCTCAGGCCAGCGCCAATCAACGAAAGGGACGCTGTGGTCGACTCGCCGATGGGATTTGTATTCGACTTTATGCCGAGTCTGATTTCAATGCGCGCCCGGAGTTTACTGATCCAGAAATTCTGCGCACAAACCTTGCATCAGTGATTCTGCGTATGTTGTATCTGCGCATTGGTGAGGTCGGAAGTTTTCCTTTTATTGAACCGCCGGAATCGAAGGCTATCAATGATGGCTTTAAACTGCTTGAGGAGCTTAATGCGCTTGATGCCGGGCGCAAGCTCACCAGAGCAGGGCGGCAGATGGCAACTCTGCCAGTGGACCCCAAATTCGGCCGCATGCTGGTAGCAGCGAATGCGCAGAGCTGCCTCGCGGAAATGTTGGTCATCGTGAGTGCCCTGAGTATCCAGGACCCTCGAGAGCTCGGCGGGGAAAACAGACAGAAAGCTCAGGAGAGTCAGCAGCAGTTTCAACACGCGGATTCGGACTTTCTTACTCTGGTGAAGCTATGGGATGACTATGAGAAGCAGCGTCAGGATCTGACCCAGGCGCAATTACGCAAATTTTGTAAACAGCATCACTTGTCGTTCATGCGCATGCGGGAGTGGCGGGAGGTGCATCGGCAGCTGTTGCTAGCCTGTCAGCAACTGAAATTTCGTCTCAATCGCGAATCCGCTAGCTATGAGCAGGTACACAAGGCGATCATTAGCGGCGCGCTGAATCAGGTAGCCTGCAACTACGAAGGCAAGACCTATCAAGGCACTAGAAACAAGAAATTCGTCCTGTTAAACAGCTCCTCGCTTGCAAGCAAGCGAGTGCGCTGGATTGTAACAGCAGGTCTAATCGAAACTGCCCAGACGTTCGCCAGTATGGCTGCCAGGATTGAACCCGAATGGATTGAGGAAATGGCGCTACACCTGGTCAAACGAGAGTGCTTTGAGCCGCACTGGAGCAGGAAGCGTCAACAGGTTATGGCTTATGAGAAAGTCGCATTGCTGGGGCTGACGGTCATTGAGAAGCGACCTGTGGCGTTTAAGAGCTACGACCCGATAATGGCCAGAGAGCTATTCATCAAAGAGGCATTGGTCAACGACGAACTGCAATTGCAATCAAATTTTTTGAGTCGGAACCGAGAATTCCTGGCGGAACTCACAAAACAAGAAGAGAAGCTGCGTCGCCCCGATTTCCTGGTAAGCGAACGTGATATCGCGAGATTCTACGAACAAAGCCTGCCTGCAACAGTGGCTTCTACAGCAGATCTAAGATCCTGGATTAAGCAGGCAGCGCCTGCAGACTTAAGCAGTCTGGAAATGACCGAGCAGAAGCTGTTTGATGATAAAACTGCTCATCACGGCGAGACAAACTATCCAGATGCGGCTGCGATCAATCATAACCAGCTAAAGATTGACTATAAGTTTGAGCCGGGTGACAGCCGTGATGGGGCAACAATCGACGTACCGCTATTGATCCTGCCGCAGTTGCGACAAACTGATATCGACTGGGCTGTGCCGGGTATCTTGCGCGACAAGTGTATTGCCTTGCTGAAGTCCTTACCGAAAGCCTGGCGAAAGCAGTTGATACCGGTGAGTGGTTTTGTAGATGAGGTGCTTCCGCTTATGTCGGCGAACGATGGTGAGCTGCTTGATGCACTCTGTGACCAGATCAAGATATTGAAAAACATTGCCATCGAACGCGTTGAATTTAAAGAAGATAGCCTGCCGCCGCATCTGCGGGTGAAAATTCGAGTTGTAGACGATAAGGGCAGAGAGCTGGCTTTTGGTGAGCGACTGGCTGATCTCCAGCAGCAACTCGACGTGAAAAATGAAGACTCGTCTACCGCTGCGGGTAGCGCTGGGTTCAACCATGCTATTGAGCGGGAGCAATTGCGGGACTGGGATTTTGATGTGCTCCCCGATTCGCTCCAAATCGGAGATGAGTTGGTGCTTATTCGCTTTCCTGCGCTCGTGGACAATAGCTCAAGCGTGGCCATCAAACTGTTTGCAGAGCCGTGTCGCGCGTTGATTGAGCATCAAAACGGCCTCATTCGATTGTATATGTTTCGGACGCCGCAACAGAAAAAAATCATCAAGAAACAGTTTGATGAATTCCAGAAAAAACATGTGTTGAAATATGCACCGGGTATGCAAGATCTGGTCGACGATGCGGTCATGGCGTGTTACGCGGAGGCTTTTTCAGTTCGAAATATCCCAGTAAGAGACCGCGAAGCCTTTGTGCAGCAATATGATGAAGGGCGCGCCCAACTCGCTGATCACGCCAACCGCCTGCAGAAGTTGCTGCAAAACATCCTGGATATTCGGCTAAAAGTGGTGAGCCATCTCAACGCCTTGCCAGATGAGGGTTTGGGCTACGCTGAGGCCGATGTCAGAGAGCAAATCGAACATTTGCTTGCGCCTGGGTTTCTTCGCAATACTTCTTGGGAATGGCTGCAACAGTACCCGCGTTATTTCGAGGGGATCATGAAGCGGCTGGAGAAAGCCCCGCATCTGGGACCTAAAGATGAGGAGGCCGTTAAAGAATTACAGCTCTATTGGCGCCGCTACCAGGAAAAAAGTGATCTGGGACACACCAAACTTGCTTCTGAAATTGACTTGCTACGTTGGATGATTGAAGAATATAGGGTATCGCTTTTCGCGCAATCACTAGGAACCAAAATTCCCGTTTCCGCCAAGCGTCTGGACAGACGTTTTCAACTTCTCAGTGACTAGATTGCTTGTGATAGCAAAAAGCAGATACCTTTAAATATCAGTTGCCAACGAAAGGCATTCTCTCTCGAAGCACATGGATTAAACCTGTGATTTATTGCATATATTTCAGGCTGGTTATAAAGGCCCGAAGTACTCCCAGGCTGAGTGTATTTAGATTCAGGTTAGTCTTCATGCTTTGGGTTCTGTTGGGTAGTGCAAGTGCTTCGGCGCAAGCTTACGATCCCTGGATTGACGCAAATCAGCGTATTTATGCCTTCAATGATTACTTCGACCGACTGCTTGTGCGACCCATCGCCACAACCTATACAACGTTTGTACCGCGTTTCGCGCGGCAGGGTATCGGAAACTTCTTCAGTAATATTGATGACATCAATGTGTTTGTGAATGATCTGCTGCAATTGAAAATGGATGATTCCCTCAGCGACTCCAGCCGGTTTTTAATCAACACTACAATCGGTGTGGGAGGTTTTCTCGATGTTGCCAGTGATTTGGGGTTCACGAAGAATGAGGAAGACTTTGGTCAGACTCTTGGTGCCTGGGGAGTTGGGACAGGACCCTATGTGATGCTCCCCGTGTTTGGTGCAAGTAATGTAAGAGACTCTTTTGGTCTGGTGCTTGATACCTTGTTTAATCCTATTCAATATCATGATGAGTCCGCCTTGCGTTACCCATTATTGTTGCTGGAAGAGCTGGACCGGCGCGCGTCTTATCTGGCTCTGGATGATCTGGTGAGTGGCGACCCGTACCTGTTTATCCGTGAAGCTTACGTCCAACGGAGGAACTATCTTGTCAATGACGGGCAAATCGAAGATGAGTTTGGTGGTTTTTAATCAGATCTGGCAGCCAGACTTGCTGCTGCAAAGTGCGAGGAGTCAGGAGTCACGCGCTGCCAGTTTAGTCTTGATAAAATCCTGGTGTGAAACATAGATTAAGTCAGCAACTTTCCGAATCAAGGCCTCTTCATACTTATCCAGCTTTTGATCTGAGAAAGCGACCCGCCACATATTTTCGACCAGCTTCATCTTCTGGGTATAGTCATACTCGTCGTTTATCAAGCGGGTGAACTCATAAAGTGACGTGGCTTGGTGCGCTTCTTTCTCTGCCAGGCGCATCATGTCATTCAAGTCTTCTTCTGGGATTCGTAGACTGCTCTGGAGCAGTGCCAGGAATTCTTCCGTCTCTCGCTCATCTAATTCGTGATCAGAGTTGATCACCTCGATTAGCAGGGCGGCACAAGCCAATTCAGTCTTGGAAACGAGCTGATTCTCAGGCTGTGAGTCATTCGCCAGTTTTTCTTCAAAAAAAGCTTTTATTGAATTGAACATGAGTATTTCTCTGTAATAATTTCCTCTGGTATCGCGACCGGTTAGCCAGATCAGCTAACAAAGCTTAGCGCATCCATTATGACATTTAATCCAGCGTTTGGCTTATGACCATTCTCACTCAGGTGACGCCGAAATTGTTTGCCTCCGGGCTGGCCTTTAAATAGGCCTAGCAAGTGCCTGCTCATGTGTTTGAGCGGAGTGCCCTTTGCTAGCTGGGCTTCGATGTAGGGCACATAGTCCAGCAGATATTCCTGTCGGCTCTTGGTGGCGTTTGCTTCGCCATATAGCAGAGAGTCTACCTGGTGCAGTAAATAAGGATTCTGGTAAGCCTCGCGTCCCAGCATCACGCCATCGACTTGCTGCAATAACTCCTGCGCTTGCCCGAGGCTCCCAATGCCGCCGTTGATGATAATTTCCAACTCCGGGTATGATTCTTTAACCGCAAATACCCGGTCGTAGTGCAGCGGGGGAATTTCTCGGTTCTCCTTGGGGCTTAGCCCCTGCAGGATGGCTTTGCGAGCGTGAATAATGAACATCTTGCAGCCGACGTTGGCAATGGTTTCAACGAATCGCAGGAGCTCATCCAGTGAGTCTCTGTCATCAATTCCGATGCGGGATTTAACGGTAACGGGACAGTCCACAACGCGCATCATGCTGGCGATACATTTCGCGACTAAATCCGGTTCTGCCATCAGGCAGGCCCCGAAAGCGCCAGATTGCACACGATCGCTGGGGCAGCCTACATTCAGGTTGATCTCATCGAACCCGGCCTCGCGGCCTAGCTGTGCTGCTTCCGCCAGTTCGGCAGGATCGCTGCCGCCCAGTTGCAGCGCCACCGGATGCTCTGCTGGATCATACTGCAGCAGATATTGCGCATCGCCATACTTGAGGGCGGCGCTGGTTACCATTTCCGTATACAGGAATGCTCTGCGGCTGAATTGCCGGAGGAATACGCGATCGTGACGATCGGTCCAATCCATCATCGGTGCTATGCAAAAAATGTGGTCTGACATGGTCGTGTTTAGTATGGCGCCATGGGTGAATAGGAGTTCCTGCAATTGCTGAAGGGTTCTATCGAATGCACTGCCCGGAGTCAAGAATTCTCGACGAGTCATAGGTTTTAGCCAGCAATAACGTATAATTGCGCACCATTAATTACATAGCTGCAACTGAACCGAAAATCACATGCCTGACGTCAAGACTCGAATTGCACCTTCACCTACCGGTGATCCCCATGTGGGAACGGCCTACATCGCGCTATTCAATCGCTGTTTTGCCCATCAGCATGGCGGCAGTTTCCTGCTGCGCATCGAAGATACTGATCAACAGCGCAGCACCGGGAAGTCTGAGCAGGATATTCTCAATGCGCTGAGTTGGCTTGGTCTGAGTTGGGATGAGGGGCCTGATGTGGGAGGAGACAGCGGCCCCTATCGTCAAAGCCAGCGCACGGCAATCTATCGAGAACATATTCAACATTTGCTGGACAAGGAGCTGGCGTTCCCATGCTTCTGCAGTTCAGATCGGCTGACAGAATTGAGACGGGAGCAAATGGTCGCAAAACAGACTCCGGGTTACGACGGCCATTGTCTGCAGCTTGATCCTGGCGAAAGAAAGCGGCGCATGGACAGCGGCGAAGCCCATGTCATTCGCATGGTAGTGCCCCGTGAAGGCGATTGTCGTTTTGATGACATGCTGCGGGGTGAGGTGAGTATTAATTGGGCACAGGTTGATATGCAGGTCTTGATCAAATCCGATGGCTTGCCTACCTATCATTTCGCCAACGTAGTGGATGATCATCTGATGGGGGTCACCCATGTCATTCGCGGAGAGGAATGGATTAACTCGGTGCCCAAGCATGCGTTGCTATATGAATACTTCGACTGGGAGTTACCCACATTCTGTCATATGCCGCTTCTGCGCAATCCCGACAAGAGCAAGCTCAGCAAGCGTAAAAACCCCACCAGCATTAATTACTATCAGGATATGGGTTATTTGCCGGAGGCGCTGGTTAATTATCTCGGCATGATGGGATGGTCCATGCCGAGCGGTGAAGAAAAATTCTCTTTAGCGGAAATGGAAGCGGCATTTGATATCAGTCGGGTCTCTTTGGGTGGCCCAATTTTCGATATTGAGAAGTTGGACTGGTTAAACGGACGCTACTTGAGAGAAGACCTCAATGATGCTGATTTTGCTTCGCGTTTCGTGGTCTGGGCTAGTAAGGACGATCGGCTACACAAGATCATTCCGCTGATTAAACCCAGGGTTGAGCGGTTCTCAGATGTAGTTGGCCTGGCCAGTCAGTTCATCGATGGTGTAGTGCCGCTTACTCCGGCTCAATTCGAGCACAAGGCGCTAAGCCAGGATCAGTGTCTCCGAATCCTTCAATTCAGCCTGTGGCGGCTGGAATCCCTATCGGAATGGGATCGGGATGCCATTGAAACGGCAATGCAAACCCTCGCCGCGCAGCTGGACTTAAAGATTCGGGACTTCTTGTTTCCGCTGTTCGTGGCAATCAGCGGCAAAGCGGTTTCTACTTCAATCATGGATTCCCTGGCCATACTCGGTCTCGACGTGGCGCGGGCCAGACTGCGAAATGCTCTGAGCGTATTGGGAGGCGTCTCCAAGAAGCTGGCGAAAAACCTGGACAAGGAATACCGGGTTCTTGGGCAAGCTGAACAGCCCGATTGACAGCCCCTTAGGGGGTGCTTAGAATGCGCCTTCCTTGCTAACCGGCAAGCGTGGGGCCTTAGCTCAGCTGGGAGAGCGCAACACTGGCAGTGTTGAGGTCACCGGTTCGATCCCGGTAGGCTCCACCAACTCAATCAGCTTACGTGCAGGTTCTTTGCTCGCTGGGCAACAAGCTTACGAGAATATCTGGTGCTTGACCTTCTCGAAGCGTTTGCTCCGTTTAGCAACGGCTCGCTGGCCGTAAGCTGAATCACAAAAGCATCTGTTGCCAGAGCCTGTCGCAGGGTGACTCCTTTCAGGCGCTTTATCCCCCAAACAAAAAGCCCAGCAAATACCTCCGCCAGGCCTTTCTGCTAACAGGGCTTCTAGCTACTACCCTGGATAATCCCGCTTCGTATATCCCTTGTACAGCTGGCGCGGGCGACCGATGCGGTAGGAGTCGCTTAGCATTTCGTGCCAATGTGCAATCCACCCCGGCGTTCGACCGGTAGCGAATATCACAGTAAACATACTAGTCGGAATGCCAATCGCTTTAAGAATAATCCCAGAGTAGAAATCCACATTAGGAAACAGCTTGCGCTCTATGAAATATTCATCCTCCAGCGCAATTTTCTCAAGCTTCTTGGCGATACGCAGAAGCGGGTCATTCTCGGCGCCCAACTCTTCCAGTACTTCATCGCAAATGCCGCGGATAACAGTGGCTCTTGGGTCATAGTTTTTATAGACACGGTGACCGAATCCCATGAGGCGGAAAGGATCATCCTTGTCCTTGGCGCGCTTGATGAATTCTTCTATTCGTGACTCATCACCAATCTCATGCAGCATCTCCAGCACAGCCTCATTGGCGCCGCCGTGGGCGGGGCCCCAGAGTGCAGCAATGCCTGAGGCAATGCACGCATAAGGGTTAGTGCCCGTGGAGCCGGCCAGGCGCACGGTTGAGGTTGAGGCGTTCTGTTCATGGTCCGCGTGCAGCAGGAATAAGGTATCCATAGCCTTGGCCAGCACCGGGCTCACTTTTGGTGGCTCGCAAGGCGTGCCGAACATCATGTGCAGGAAATTTTCGGCTAACCCCATTTCATTCTGCGGATACATGAAGGGCTGGCCCACACCATGCTTATAGCACATTGCAGCTAGCGTGGGCATTTTTGCAATGACCCGGTACGCTGCTCTCAAGCGATGGTCGGGGTTATCGATATCCAGATCATCGTGGTAAAAGGCTGACAGTGCGCCAACCACGCCGCACAGCATGGCCATGGGGTGCGCGGTGCGGGGGAAACCCCGGAAAAACTGGTGAATCGCTTCGTCTACCATGGTGTGGTAGCGGATGGTATTGACGAATTCATCGTTAACTTCGGGAGAGGGCAGTTCGCCGTGTAGCAGGAGATAGCAAGTCTCAAGGAAATCCGACTTCTCTGCGAGTTGTTCGATAGGATAGCCGCGATGCAGTAAAACGCCAGCGCCACCATCAATAAAAGTGATTTCAGAGTCACAGGATGCCGTGGAAACGAAACCCGGGTCATAGGTGAAAACACCTTGGCTGACCAGGCTCCTGACATCGACGACGTCGGGTCCAGAGCTACCGGAGTAGACGGGTAAATCTATGGGATCTGCTTTCCCGTCAATGGTTAACTGGGCCTTCTTGTCGCTCATACCATACTCCTGTGCAACGTTGTATTTCTTGGGGGATAGAGGAAATGCTAGTAATTTTAGCCTGTTAAAGACCCTACTTAATCTAGAATTTAGCGCTACGGCCGGACCAAATTGGGCAGAGAGAATAGGGAGGAAGCGCGGGTCTTGTCAAATGTTTGTCCCGCTATGTGTCCTTGGAGCTTGTCACATTCGATAAAAGCACTCCTGTGTTCTCCCTCCTGCGAAAAATTCATTTATAACGACTGAAATCCCGTCATTTTGTGCTCTTGCTTGAATTGGTAGGTATTGATTATCTCCACACTAATTTAACGCTGACAACCCCTTGTCATAATCGATGTCCCGGCACCTAGATTTATTGTATTGAAGGGGTAGAAAGCATATACTTTCACACCGTTGTAATTCCCCAATTTGTGTAATTATTTCAACTAGTTCGTGAACTCTTAAGAGTTTTCAAAAGTATCATAAATGCGTCTCTAAATGACGCCGGATAAGTTCACTGTGAAAGATACGCGACCTGTTAATCTCGACATAACCACATTCAAATTTCCGCTGCCGGCGATTACCTCGATTCTACACCGGATCTCTGGCGTTGCGCTGTTCATCGCTACCGCCATACTTCTCTACCTGCTGCAGCTGTCACTGTCTTCTGAGCAGGGTTTCAGCGAAGCAGTAGCCATCATGGACGGGACGCTCATGAAAATTGTTCTCTGGGCCATCACCACGGGTTTGTTTTATCACCTGATTGCCGGCGTCAAACATCTGCTTATGGACCTCGGTTGGGGTGAAACCAAGCAGGGTGCGCAGTTGGGTGCCCAGATAACGCTGGGGCTTGCGGTACTCGCAGCAGCACTCGCGGGGGCATGGATATGGTAACTAGTGCAACCAGCCTTAGCCGGTCGGGCCTCTCAGACTGGATTATTCAACGCTTCAGCGCGCTCATCCTCGCCGCTTACAGCCTCTGTATCCTGGCGAGCTTTTTGACCACGCCGGAAATGGGCTACGCAGAGTGGCGTGCACTCTTCGATTCCAATCTCATGCGGATATTCAGCATCTTCACTCTGTTCGCCCTTTGCGGTCATGCCTGGGTAGGCATGTGGACAGTCGGCACCGACTATCTCACCGAACGTCAACTTGGCGGTGGCGCTACCGCGATCAGGCTGGTATATCAGGCGATCTGTGTTTTGCTCATAGCAGTCTATCTGCTGTGGGGTATTTCAATTTTTTGGGGTAGTTAGATGGCGGGTTATCGAAGTATTTCTTTTGACGCAATAATCGTTGGCGGCGGTGGCGCCGGCATGCGCGCAGCGCTGCAATTGGCGCAGTCCGGACATAAGACTGCGGTCATATCGAAAGTGTTCCCTACTCGCTCACACACGGTTTCAGCCCAGGGTGGCATCACCTGCGCGATCGCCAGCGCTGACCCCGATGACGATTGGCGCTGGCACATGTATGACACCGTGAAAGGGTCAGACTATATCGGTGACCAGGACGCTATCGAATATATGTGTAGCGAGGGGCCGCAAGCGGTGTTCGAACTGGATCACATGGGCCTGCCTTTCTCGCGCACCGAGAATGGCCGCATCTACCAGCGCCCATTCGGCGGCCAATCCAAGGATTTCGGTAAGGGTGGGCAAGCAGCCCGCACCTGCGCCGCGGCTGATCGTACTGGTCACGCATTACTGCACGCGCTGTATCAGGGCAATTTGAAAAACAATGCGGTATTCCTTAACGAATGGTACGCGGTCGATCTGGTGAAGAACCAGGACGGCGCAGTAGTTGGCGTCATCGCAATCTGCATCGAAGATGGCGAAACCGTTTTCATCCAAGCCAAAGCCACAGTGTTCGCGACCGGTGGTGCTGGTAGGATTTACGCGTCGACTACAAATGCACTTATCAATACCGGTGATGGAATCGGCATGGCGACTCGTGCGGGTTATCCCATGCAGGATATGGAAATGTGGCAGTTTCATCCCACCGGCATCTATGGTGCCGGCACCCTGGTTACCGAGGGCTGTCGCGGTGAAGGTGGTTATCTGATCAACAAGGATGGCGAGCGCTTCATGGAGCGATATGCTCCCAATGCGAAGGATCTAGCGGGTCGAGACGTGGTGGCGCGCTCCATGGTGTTGGAAATTCTTGAGGGGCGTGGCTGTGGTGAAAACGGTGACCACGTCAAACTGAAGCTTGATCATCTTGGAGAAGAGGTACTGAATGCCAAGCTGCCAGGAATTCTGGAGCTTTCAAGAACCTTCGCTCACGTTGATCCGGTTAAAGAACCAATTCCTGTCGTACCAACCTGCCATTACATGATGGGTGGAATTCCGACCAACGTCCATGGACAGGCCTTGACACAAAACAGCGCAGGGCAAGACGAAATCATTCCCGGCTTGTTCGCGGTGGGCGAAGTCGCCTGTGTATCCGTTCATGGGGCCAACCGACTTGGTGGCAACAGTCTGCTTGATCTGGTGGTGTTTGGCCGCGCAGCGGGCAAACACATCGAAGAAATGCTGTCCCAGGGCATTGAGCAGCGCCAAGTGTCACAATCAGATGTGGAGGCAGCCTCGGAGCGCTTGGAGATGTTGAACGAATCTACCTCGGGTGAGAGCGTTCCGGCTCTGCGGGCTGAATTGCAGCAGGTCATGCAGAATCACTTTGGCGTGTTTCGCAAAGGCGATTTCATGCAGGAGGGAGTCAAGAAGCTCGAATCGATTCGCGAGCGTCTGGGCAACCTTTACCTGGAAGATAAGAGCGCAACATTTAACACGGCTCGTATAGAAGCATTGGAGCTGCAGAACCTGTTTGAAGTAGCTGAAGCGACAGCCATAGCTGCGGAAGGCCGAACCGAGAGTAGGGGAGCGCATGCGCGAGACGATTACCGTGAGCGTGATGATGAAAACTGGTTATGCCATTCCCTGTATTTTCCAATTGATAAAAAGCTTGGCAGACGAGAGGTGAACTTTTCACCGAAGACTGTCGATACATTCGAACCTATGGTTCGTACTTATTAGTTTTGGAATTGGCTCCATAATTAACATTTTCCTGATTAAGAAACTGATAGAAGGTTATAGATAACGTGTTAGTTAGCATCTACCGATACAACCCGGAAACAGATAGCAAGCCAAGCATGCAGGAATTCGAAGTGGCTTTGCCTGAGGGCAAAGACCTGATGGTGCTGGATGTACTGGCCTTAGTGAAAGAACAGGATTCATCGGTTGCCTATCGACGTTCCTGTCGAGAAGGTGTGTGCGGGTCCGATGGTATGAACATCAACGGCACCAATGGCCTGGCGTGCATTACGCCGCTCTCTGCAGTTGGTGGGTCCGCTAATAAATTGGTATTACGACCGCTCCCTGGGTTGCCTGTGATCCGCGATCTGGTGGTCGATATGTCGATTTTTTACCAGCAGTTCGAAAAGGTTAAGCCTTATCTGATTAACAATACGCCGGCACCGGCGATTGAGCGACTGCAGTCTCCTGAAGATCGCGCCAAGCTCGATGGTCTCTATGAATGTATTTTATGCGCCTGTTGCAGCACTAATTGCCCATCGTTCTGGTGGAATCCAGATAAATTTATCGGCCCGGCAGGATTACTGCAGGCTTATCGGTTTCTGGCAGATAGCAGAGATACAGCCACTGCGGACAGGTTGGCAGACCTTGATGATCCATTCAGCGTTTTCAGATGTCGCGGAATTATGAACTGTGTTGCGGTGTGTCCCAAAGGGCTTAATCCTACGCGGGCGATTGGGCATATCAGGAGTATGCTTATTTCGCAGGGAACCTAAAGCGGTCACCAAGCCGTGAAAATGACTTTACCCCGTTTTCTATTAGTGGGGTTTCGAATAGTCAAAGGACAGGACAATGCAAGAAAACGTAATGGAATTAATGTGGAGCACCGGACATCTTTCGGGCTCCAACGCTGAATATGTAGAGGAACTTTACGAAAGCTTTCTTTCTGATCCTGATTCTGTGCCCGAACAATGGCGGTCTTTCTTCGAATCCTTGCCTTCACCAGACGGCAGGGGTGCTACCCAAGATGCCTCACACGCGGACATAAAGCGCGACTTCAAGACCCTTAGTAAAGTCAGCCGCTACGCACCCGTTCTTAGCAATGAGGCGGTAATTAATTCAGAACACGAGAGCAAACAAGTTCATGTTCTGCAGTTAATCAGCTCATACCGGGTGCGAGGTCACCAAAAGGCGAATCTTGATCCGCTCGGCATCATGCATCGCGAGCGTGTGCCCGACCTAGAACTTGAGTTTCATGACCTTTCCCAAATCGACTCCTCCACTGTATTCCAGACCGGATCACTGTTTATCAGTAAAGAAACGGCGCCACTTCGGGACATTGTGGATACGCTCGAGCGTATCTACTGTAGCTCCGTTGGCTATGAATATATGCATATCGTCAATCTTGAAGAGAAGCAGTGGATTCAGCAGCGTATTGAGGGCAACGATGGCTACCCGACTTTTGAAAACGAAGTTAAGCGCCACCTTTTGGAAAGACTGACCGCGGCTGAGGGCCTGGAAAAGCACCTCGATTCCAAGTATCCCGGCACCAAGCGGTTTGGGCTTGAGGGTGGTGAGAGTCTGATTCCGTCCCTAGATGAGTTGGTGCAACGAGCGGGCAAATATGGCGCCAAGGAAATCGTATTGGGCATGGCTCACCGTGGGCGTCTCAATGTCTTGGTTAATATCTTAGGAAAAAATCCTGCTGACCTATTCGATGAATTTGAGGGTAAAGCCGTTTATGAAAGTTCTGGAGACGTAAAATATCACCAGGGTTTCTCTTCAAACATCATGACTGCTGGTGGCGAGTTACATATGGCGATGGCGTTTAACCCATCCCATCTGGAAATCGTCGCACCCGTCGTTGAAGGGTCTGTTCGCGCAAGGCAGGCACGTCGAGATGACGCTAACGGGAGCCTGGTGCTGCCTATTATTTGTCACGGCGACGCCGCCTTTGCTGGACAGGGTGTGGTAATGGAGACATTTCAGATGTCCAACACCCGCGCCTACTCTACTGGCGGGACCGTGCATATCATTATTAACAATCAGGTAGGTTTCACCACGCACCGGCAGGATGATGCAAGATCTACCGAATATTGTACCGATGTGGCAAAAATGGTGCAGGCGCCTATTTTTCACGTCAACGCTGATGATCCCGAGGCCGTATTGTTCGTGACCCAATTGGCCTTGGATTTCAGATATGAATTTAAAAAAGATGTTGTGATTGACCTGGTTTGTTACCGTCGCCGCGGCCATAACGAAACCGATGAGCCCTCGGCTACTCAGCCGCTCATGTATTCTGCGATCAAGCAACATAAATCAACGCGAGCCTTATATGCCGCAGAGTTGGTTTCTCGAGGTGTAGTGTCTGACGAAGAAGTCAGTAACATGAATAGCAATTTCAGACAGGAATTAGATACAGGACAGCATGTAGTCAAGAGTCTGGTTAAGGATCCATCCATCGAGCTATTCGTGGATTGGAGTCCCTATCTTGGTCATGACTGGAGCCC
>MDSV01051541.1_pt1 | contig 29883 bp, 23 predicted proteins | sample 810851 | NCBI WGS metagenome assembly MDSV01 (sample SAMN05326640, study PRJNA326480) | marine metagenome | isolation source: seawater | place: Atlantic Ocean: North East | collected 2012 | reverse complement strand
TATTGTTGTATTAGCTTCAAATCCATATAATAATCCTCCTTTATCTCCTTGTTCTCCACTTGTACCTGATGAACCGGATGAACCTGAACTTCCACTTGAACCACTTGATCCAGAAGATCCTGAAGTTCCATCTGAACCTGAAGTTCCACTTGATCCTGATGATCCACTTGAACCAGAAGATCCACTAGTACCATCTGATCCTGAAGTACCAGAAGTACCACTAGAACCTGAAGTCCCTGATGAACCACTTGTTCCACTATCTCCTGATGTTCCTGATGAACCACTAGATCCACTTGAACCTGAAGTTCCTGCTGTACCTGTTGCTGAGAAATTTATATTTATTTTATCTGCATTACTAAATGGTGTAGTGCTATTTGATGCTATAAATGTAACTTCAAGTGTTACTTGGTTATTAGCTGTACTTGCAATAGCATTTACAGTATATGAAGCAAATCCTGCTGATCCATTAGCTTTTGTTATTATTAAATAACCTCTATTATTGGTAAATCCTGCATCATCAAATGATTCTAAATAAGTAGCTTGTGTTTGAGTTAGAGCATCTACATCATTAATAATAACATTACCTGCTTGTTCAGCATCAGCATTGTCAAATCTTAATTGACCTGATGCTGTATTACCTCCTACTGTTGTTGAAAAATTATATTTTATTCCTCCTTCTAAACCTGATGTTCCTGAAGTACCATCTGTTCCACTAGTTCCTGATGAACCTGATGTTCCACTAGACCCACTTGAACCAGAAGATCCTGATGAACCACTAGAACCAGATGATCCACTTGTTCCATCTGTACCAGATGTACCACTTGTTCCTGAAGAACCTGATGTTCCTGAATCTCCAGAAGAACCTGAAGTTCCATCTGAACCTGAAGTACCTGAAGATCCACTAGATCCTGATGAACCACTAGATCCACTTGAACCACTTGAACCACTTGTACCATCTGAACCTGAAGATCCACTTGATCCTGAAGATCCACTAGATCCACTTGTACCTGAATCACCAGTTACTACAAATGAACATAAAACATCCTCTGCATTTGTAAATGGTGCTGCAGCTGAAGAAGCTTCTGCTGTTACATCTAATGTCCACCAATCACCATTATCAGTTAAATCACTAATTGCCCATAATATAAATTGAGTAGTATCAAATTTATTTGATATCCTAATATGTCCTTTTACTGCCGATGTTGATGAATCAATAGTTTGTAAGAATGATTCTAAACTATTACCTTGGTCATCTGTTTGACTAATATAAACGGCAGTTGCTGTATTTTGTGTTGCACTATTAACTTTTACATCTCCACTTCCTGGGTCTGATGTTGTTGTATCTGTATCAAATTGGTAATCAAATGATGCACCTCCAAATGATCCATCTTGTCCTGAGGTACCACTTGAGCCACTTGATCCCGATGAACCACTAGATCCACTTGAACCAGAAGATCCTGAAGTACCTGATGAGCCACTAGTTCCATCTGAACCTGAAGTTCCACTTGAGCCACTTGAACCACTAGATCCTGATGAACCTGATGATCCACTTGATCCTGAAGTACCATCAGCACCTGAAGAACCACTTGTACCATCTGTACCACTAGTACCTGATGAGCCTGATGAACCTGAACTTCCGCTTGAACCACTTGATCCCGAAGTTCCATCTGTACCAGATGTACCACTTGTTCCATCAGCACCTGAAGATCCTGAAGTTCCATCTATACCTGAAGTTCCTGATGAACCTGATGTTCCTGAAGTTCCATCTGCTCCTGAAGATCCGCTTGTTCCATCTGAACCTGAAGTTCCACTTGTTCCTGAAGTACCACTAGTTCCACTTGAACCACTTGTACCTGAACTACCTGAAGTACCATCTGAACCTGAGGTACCACTTGTACCTGATGATCCACTTGTTCCATCTATACCTGAAGTACCACTTGATCCTGAGCTACCTGATGTACCATCTGATCCTGAAGTTCCTGATGTTCCCGAAGATCCTGAGGTTCCATTTGTACCAGATGTTCCTGATGTACCTGAATCTCCTGAAGAACCAGATGTACCATCTGTACCTGAAGATCCAGAAGATCCACTTGTACCATCTGTACCATCTGTTCCACTTGTTCCTGATGTACCTGATGAACCTGAAGTACCTGAAGTACCTGAAGAACCACTTGTACCATCTGTTCCACTTGTACCTGAAGTTCCTGATGAACCTGAAGATCCACTTGAACCTGATGATCCTGAACTACCTGAGGTACCATCTGTACCTGAAATACCACTTGATCCTGAAGTACCATCTGTACCTGATGTACCAGAACTTCCACTAGATCCACTTGAACCTGATGATCCTGAAGTTCCACTTGAACCCGAAGTTCCATCTGTACCTGATGTTCCACTAGTTCCACTAGTACCACTTGAACCACTTGTTCCTGAAGTACCATCTGTTCCTGTTGTACCTGATGTTCCTGATGAACCACTTGTTCCACTAGTTCCTGAAGTACCTGAAGTACCTGATGTACCTGAAGATCCACTTGTACCATCATCTCCTCTATCACCTGTTGTAACAAATGCTAAAGTTACATCTTCTAAATTTGAAAATGGTGATGCAGCTGAAGAAGCTTCTGCTGATATGTCTATTGACCACCACCCTGTTTGATCACTTAAGTCTGAAATTGCAAATAATATAAATTGGGTTGCGTCAGTTCTATTTGCTAATCTAACATGACCTTTAACTGCTGATGTTGATGAATCTACTGTTTCTAAGAATGATTGTATACTAGTTCCAGCATCATCAGTAATATCAACATACATTGCTGTTGATGTATTTTGTGTTCCCTGATTTAATCTAACTTTACCTGTTCCTGGATCTGCAGCTGATGTTGTTGTATCGAAAGTATAATCAAATGATGCTCCACCAAATGAACCATCTGCACCAGAAGATCCTGATGTACCATCTGTACCACTTGTTCCACTTGAACCTGAAGTTCCACTTGTACCTGATGTACCTGATGAACCTGAACTTCCACTAGATCCTGAAGATCCACTTGTTCCTGCTGTACCTGAGCTTCCTGATGTTCCATCTGTACCTGAAGATCCACTTGAGCCACTTGAGCCTGATGAACCTGAAGATCCACTTGAACCACTTGAGCCTGATGTACCATCTTCTCCACTTGAGCCACTTGTACCATCGGATCCTGATGTTCCACTTGAACCACTAGATCCCGAAGATCCACTAGATCCTGAAGATCCTGAAGATCCACTAGTTCCATCTGCTCCTGAACTTCCACTTGTACCATCTGTACCTGAAGTACCTGAGGTACCATCTGAGCCTGAAGTACCTGATGAACCTGAAGTTCCACTTGAACCAGATGTTCCATCTGAACCTGAAGTACCCGATGTACCACTAGAACCACTTGAACCCGAAGTACCATCTGAACCTGAAGTTCCTGATGAACCACTTGTTCCACTAGTTCCTGATGTTCCTGAAGATCCACTTGTACCTGAAGTTCCACTTGTTCCGTCTGCTCCTGAAGAGCCACTTGTTCCGTCTATACCTGATGTACCTGATGTTCCTGATGTTCCTGATGTTCCACTAGATCCTGAAGTACCATCTGTACCATCTGTTCCTGAAGTTCCACTTGAACCCGAAGTTCCATCTGTACCTGAAGTACCTGATGTACCATCTGCACCTGAAGATCCTGAAGTACCATCTGTACCACTTGAACCTGAAGAACCACTTGTTCCATCAACACCATATCCTAATTGAAGAACTACATCTTCACCATTAGTAAAAGTACCAACTGCTCCTACACTTGTAACAGTTAATACTGTAACTTCTCCACTATCACCACCATCATTAACTATATTTGTTACTTGAGCACTAAATATAACTGTATTTGAATTTTCTTGTAATATAACTATATTAGAAATACTAGCATTAGATAATCTAGTTGCTTGAGATAAACCATTTCTATCATCTTGTGATATTCCTACTGTTGTAACAGAACCATAAGTACCATTATTAAATCTTATTTCTCCAGCAGCTGTAGGATTTGTACTTGTACTAGTATTAAAATCATAAGGTATACCTTGATTAGTTTGTCCACTAGTTCCACTTGAACCTGAAGTACCATCTGTACCCGTTGTACCACTTGATCCCGAACTTCCTGAAGTTCCATCTGTACCTGATGTTCCATTTGTACCTGATGTACCTGAAGTACCTGAGGTTCCTGATAATCCTGAAGATCCACTTGTACCTGTTGTACCACTAGATCCTGAAGAACCTGAAGTTCCTGCTGTACCACTTGATCCAGATGAACCAGATGTTCCCGAAGAACCGTCTCCACCTGCTGAACCTGCTAAATTAACAGTCCAAGAAGTATATGTTCCTGAACCTACTGTTTCAGTTGGAGCTCCAAATCCTAAAGCACCTGTACCTGAATTATATGATGTTACTTGGGATACTTGGTAATTACTAACATTATGAACAATAAGAACACTTTGTCCTACTGAATATGCTAAACCAGTTCCTACTGTTAATGTACCTGAATTTCCTAATGTAAATGAAGTTGTTGAAGTAGTTTGATAAGTATCAGAAGTACCTGATGTACCACTTGATCCTGAAGTACCATCTGTACCATCAGCACCTGATGAACCTGAAGTACCATCTGCTCCTGAAGATCCTGAAGTTCCATCTGAACCTGAAGTTCCAGATGAACCACTTGAACCTGCTGTTCCTGAAGTACCACTAGTACCTGAAGAACCATCTCCACCTGCTGCTCCATCTAAATTTACAGACCATGAAGAATATGTACCTGATCCCGTTGTTGATGAAGGAGTACCAAATGTTATACTACCTGTACCAGTATCATAACCTGTAACTAATGATATTTGAAAATTATCAACATCATAAACTATTTTTATTCTTTGTCCTACTGTATATGCTAAACCAGTTCCTACTGTTAAAGCACCAGAACTACCTAATGTAAAAGAAGTAACTGAAGTTGTTGCATATTTATCTCCATCTGCTCCTGTTGTACCACTTGTACCTGAAGTTCCACTTACTCCTGAAGATCCACTAGTTCCATCTGTACCTGAAGTTCCTGATGAACCACTTGTACCATCTGTCCCTGAAGTACCGCTTGAACCTGAAGTACCATCAGCCCCATCTCCTGGGAATGAACCTGTGTAAAATAATTTACCTGTAGATGTGTCAGTTAATACTACTTTAAAAGCTGTATCTGAAGTTTCTGTTAAAGAAGGCATATCTACCTCACCATCAAATTGAGTTGAACCAGTTACTATAAAGGAACCAGAAATCTCAATGTCATATGCTTCTTCTCCTGATAAGGCTGCTACAGATTGGGATACATGCCATGATTCGATAGTATACCCCTGATCTATCTGATCACTACCTGAAGTAAATATTTGTTTTAAACTTTTAGCCATTTTTCTTTATTATACAAATGATATTTCTTTAAATTCAGTTCCATTATGGAAATATAACTTGCAAGCTGTGGCACTACCACTAGCTATTAATTGTCCCACCACTCCTGATGGGGTTGTTTCTAATCGAGTTAAAGTAACGTTACCTACGTTTAATCCCGCGGATCCTGTTACATAAGTATACCCCGTTGCTGGCTGATTTACTAATACATTAGTAAAATTTCCTTCTGGAAGATTACTAAACTTAAAACCAGTAGAACCTACACCCGAAAATGATACTGCACCCGTTACTGATAAAGAACCTGAAATTGATACTTGATATGCTTCAGCTGCTGTAAAAGCATCTATCGATTGAGTCACATTAGCTGCGTAAATTGTTTGGTTTGTTGCAATCCCAGTATTTGACAGTGTTTTAGGCATATTCTTTATTTATTATAAATATAGACTATCTATCTATATTCACTAAAATTGTTGTATCAGTTGTTCTAGAAGAAGGTAAAGGTTGAGCTAATTTACCTATTGCTAGTAATTCATATTGTTCGTTATACATTCCTACTGTTGTTATATATGGCTCAAAAAATGATGATGTAGCATAATCATATAAAGTATTACCTGTACTACCAGATATTACGCTATTATTTAATGAATAATTAAATTCTTCTTCTGTTATAGTACATTTATACTGTGTTTCTAATATTTCAAATGAACTTGAAAATGAACAAGTAACATTAGAACCTGAATATAAAGTTTCTAAACTATGTGAATCTGGGAATTCTTGTTGAGTAATTACTGCTATACCATGTTGATATATAATATTTCCTACATTAACACTTGCTGATGTTAAATTACCGTTTCCATCATCTGTTAATGTAATGTCTGTTGATACCCCACTTCCATCAGAATTTATTTCTAATATAAATGATTCTGGTTGTATATAATCACCATATAATTTAGATGGTATTGACCATGTTAAAATATTAGCATCAGATGATGTGGGAAAAAATCTTGATTGAGTTAAGGTATTTTGTAAATAATTATAATACCTTCCTCCTGAACTATTTGGGCCTACTAAAACATCTCCAGAAGGGTCAGAACCTAATATTACACTAGCTGTAGATAAACTATCTCCATAACTTGAAGATAAATAATTTGAGTAATATAATTCTTTAGCTGAGTTGTATATTGAAGATTGGGATAAAGGTGTAATATAACCCGTTATCCCAGATCCTGTAAAATTTATATTAGTGCCAAGAAATCTATCTATTTCAACATTGGAAGCTGTTAATTGAGCATCTCCTTGAAATGAAAAATTTTTATTTACCTCCAGTGGAGATATTAAAATATCTTGTGCATTGAATTGTTTGAAAGCCGCCATTCATTTTTAAAAATCTAATTTAACTCTTACTAGAGCTTCTTTTGTAAAATCTTTTAATATTGGTCTTGATAATTTAGCAACTGCTAATAAATCATTACCATCATTGTATAAACCAATTGTTGTTGGATATACTTGTGGGTTATTAATAAAATAATTAAAAATTACCTCACCTGTTGATCCTGATATAAATGAAGGGTTCTCTGAGTAATTAAATTCTGAATTTCTTGCTCTAATAAATACAAAATCTGATGTTATTGTTTCTTGGCAATTTAGAACAAATTGTCCACTACCAGATATAGCTTCTGATAATTTTGCTGGGTTGTCTTGATCTGTATTAGCGGCTAATCCTGTACCTAAAGTAATACCCATATTATCTGATAAGTCTAAAGCTGGGCCATTTAATATTAATGTAGCTGTATCTGGGAAGAATAAACCATATGAACCTGATTCTCTAGTGTATCCATCATTATTACTATTTGTACCTGATGTTTTGTTATAAGCTACACCATCCGAACCACTAATAATTTGATAATAAGGTTGTACACCAAAATAAGATGGTGTTGTTACCATTCCAGAATTATCAGTTAATTGTAAATTTGTTAATGTACCTGTAGCTGTTGAACTACCACTTAAAAATAAATTTAAACTACCTGGTAATAAACTTTCTTTATATCTCGCTCTTTCTATACTAATAACATAAAAATATGTAGAATTAACACCACCAAAACTAAATTCGGCATTTTCATCCTCTAACATTAATGATCTATATTGACCATATATAGTTCTACTTGGAGAATAACCAGCAACATCTGAGTTATATAATACTGTACCTCTTCCTGTTGAATCCCCAAATGCTATATTAAATTGAGTAACAGAATCATTTAAATTTGAAGCTGTATTATAAACATTTAAATAATATTTTCCTGAAACGGATGCCGCTTGGGTTGATGATGTAAAAAAAGTTTCTAATGTAGAGGCATTATTTGACCAAACAGTTTGTGATACTGCTTGAGCACTTGTTAAAAAATCTTCTGGGTCTAGTCTTTTAAAGCTCATTTATTTTATTTTTATTTATGTTGATACTTTAGTTATGGTTACTGGAATTGTTGATCTTGCTCCACTATCTAATCCTATAACTGTTAAAGTAGTTAACAATGTTGAATTGCTACCAAATAATGTATTAATTGTAGTAGCTCTTAAATTAATTTGTGTACCAATTACTGTTGATGAAACGTTAGTTCCAACAGTAGTAGTTGAGGTTGAATTTTGTGCTGTTGCTGCAGCTGAACTAATTCCTACACCTTCAAAAGTTGCCATAGTTCTAACATCTGCAATTGTAGCTACATACCCACTAGTTTCAAATATTTGATCATTACCTAAGTAATTTAATGTTTGTGGTGTAATAGCTAATTGAGCACCTTGTTGTAAAGTAATAGCTGAAAATCCTAAATCTAAGATAGGCATTTTTGCTGTACCCCTTGGTAAAGTTACCAATTTATATTTCATTATTTGCTGTTGATCTGGGAATGCTTCTAATAATGGCATTCCATCTATAGCTTGACCATAATAAGCAGAACCTGATGGATGATTTACATTATATAATGTGTAATCTATTTCATCATCTGCTAATGCAAATTGTGTGATTCTAAACGAACCATCGTTTTTAGCTAATGTTTCTCTACCTTTTTTAGTTAAAATAGCATCAACTGTAATTATGTTATTATTTAAATATCCCATTGTATTGTTTTTATATAAATATTATTATATATGTTATAAATATGATAAAATTATAATTTCTTATCAATATTAAGTTAAAATTTTCTTTTCAATTAAATCCTCAAATATTTTTTCAGGATTTACATTTAATTCTTGTATTACAAACTCAGGTCTTAATATACCTGGGGCTGTTGAGTTTTCTACTTCTTGGACTGATCCCGTTCTTATTACTCCATATGGTTTCTGTTGATCCAATATAACAAGATTTCTTGAATTTTCAAACCTTCTTATTAAGAAAAAGTCTACATTTGTAGAAGGTGGAACAATTCCATCTAATTCTAATCTTAACATTGGTTTTTGTTGACCATTACCTTGAGTTCCTACCATATCAAAAGTGTCTAAAATATTACCTGACTGAGGAGTTGGACCTACAATTCTATAAGATAAAGTTTCATCATTTCCAAACCTAACTTCATCCCCTAATCTAATATCAAAAGCAACTGGTATTGGAGGGAATTGTATAAAATCTGGTTCCTGATTGAAAGGGAAGTTTTGGTTTGGACCTTGTTGATATTCTAAATCACCTGCTTTAAATTCATTATTATAAGCATCATTTAGTATTGATGATGACATTAGTAACACACTTCCACTACCAAATGGTTCCGCAACTGGGGGATCATATGCTGATCCATCTTGTTGGAATCTACCTGACCCTGATATAAAGAAATAAGTTGAAGGTGCTCTATTAAATCCTTGAGCAGCTGCTGTTTTTAAACCACTTAATGTAAGTTTTTGTTGTACTAAATTAGATTCTCCTGATTGAGATGGTACATTAGGCATAAATCCTCTATACCATCTACCATTACTACACCAATAATCTTGACTTGATTGTCCAAAATTATTAATATATCCACCACATTGCCATCTATAAAAATATCCTGATTTTAAAGTTTCATTACTTCTTAATTTTACAGTCCATTGATATCTTCTATCTCCACCTATACCATCAGAACCTCCTCCTGTAGTACCATCAGGGTCAGATACCCAATCATCAAGATCACCCCCAGCAGCTAAAATAGAATCTCTTAAATATTTACCCATAAATTCTAGGTTGAATATATTTGCTCTAACTCCATTAGGTGAAGGTTGAGACCATGACATATAATTTGGTGAACTTAATGCTGGTACATTTAAATATTGAGCTCCTGTTAAATCATTTGGTATATTTCTTTGGATTTTTAATTCTACTGCATCTACTATAATTTTTAATCTTGTATTAAAAGATGAAGCTCCCCAATCTTCAGCATTATCTCCTCTCATTAAACATGCTTGGAAATGACCTATAGTATTTCCATTTCCATTTGGTGTATTTACAGGATTAGATGTTGATCTGAAAGGCAATCCAGTTGTATAAAATGTAAATTCAGCTTCTATTGTATATTCATCACTTAAAGGTTGACCTTGTGATAAAGTAGTTGGATTATCTGGGTATCCAGGTGTATTAGCATCAAAATTACTTGGATCAGTAGGAGTACCTGAATTCGGGCTTTTACCTAAGAAAAATATTGAACCTGTAATTGATGTTGGGGAGTAACTAGAGGTAGCTAATTGTCCTGTTCCAAATTTATTTGTTGGAGCTATAAATACAGGTTGACCATAGGTATAATCCCCTCCTTCACTAATATTAATTCCTTGATAACTTTGATTTCCTGTCTTAGCTGGTAGATAATTAGATGATGATAAGAACATAGTTCCTGCTTGTCCTACTCCACCAACATTACCTATAGGAAATTCATTTTGTGAACTAGCTTGGAAAGCATAATCTGAGTAGTTTTGTAAATCTTCAGATGTTAATATTCCTGATCCTGTTAATGGTATTTCTTCAACATACCCATTACTACTAGTTTGACTATAAATAACAGGTATTGGATTTACTCCTGATTTATATACACCCGCATAATCAGCTAATCTTGCTAATTCAGGTGCTAATTTACCTTCTCTAGTTTGTGGTTTTCTTACTATACCTGATACAAAAGTTGGTTCTGTTTGTAGATCACCTGTTGATGATGCTATAAATTGGTCTCTATCTTTAAAAGTACCTATTAAATTATAATAAGATCCAGCTGTAAGCCCTGGTTCAAAAAGTTGACCTTCACTATCTATTAAATATTTTATATAATAAGTAGTTTTATTATTTACTACTGGGTAAGGATCAATAATATCAGTAAAAAATCCTACGTAAGCATTTGAATGATTAATAGTAGGTACTTTACCTAATCCCGCTCCTTCATTATCACCTCCTCCTACAGTATCTCCAGGAGTAAAATAATTTACTCTTTGGGCATTTAATCTACTTCCTAAATATCTAGGTTGTATAGTAGCAAATGATGAATAGAATGAATCAGGAATAGATGCTTTAGAAGCTGAGAAGTTAATTATTTGTTCAAAATTAACAGGATATAATATATTAGTAGAATAATCTACATTCATTACAAATGAATTTAATCTATCATTTACATAATTGTTTAATAAAGGTTGACAATCAAATGCTCTTGAAAAATCTGATAAATCTTGGAATATTGTAGGTACAGGTCCTGGGTCATCTAATGTTGAACTTGTAAGACTCATACTATATTCTGTCGCTATTAAACTACTTGATATATTAAATCCTGTATGGTCTCCATTATCAACTTCTAATGACATAAATATTTGATCCCCAATTCCAATACCACTTCCAGCTCCTACCGGATCTGTATAATCTATAGATTTTGATGTAACAATAGTAGCTCCTGTTGTTCCAAATGTATCAGAATACCATTCATTTGTTTGGATTTTAGATCCTGGGTATGCTTGTGAACTACTTTTATAGTATATATTTAAAGAAGCTGTTGTCCAAGTTGGGCCTCCACCTGTAGATCCCCCACCATAAGTGCTTGTTCCATAAATTCCTGATCCATACGTTGAATTATCAAATATTGATCCTGAAAAAGAACTAATTACTGCTGATCCAGTTAATGATAAATTATTTGAAGGTATTGATTCAAAAGTATATGAACCCGCATCACTAGATGATAATGATGAAGAATATTCTATATAAACTTTATCTATTTTAGAACTAAATGATCCATTTGGTGTTGCTCCCGAAACAAATCTCTGTGTTATTCCAACTGCTACTGTTTGTGTGTTACCTGTAAATGTTAATCCTATAGATGTTGCGGCATTAATTTGAAAACTTCTACCTGCTATATTAGCTCCTGGGGCTGTTGCATCCCCAATATTTAATGTTTGATTTACATTATTAGTATCAATATAAGATAATTCAATATTAGTACCTGCTTCAGTAGCTGCAAATGTATATGAATATGAAGAGTGCCATCCATAATTTGTTTTTAAACCAAAATATGAATTTCCAGCATCTTTAGGTATACCTTGCCATGTACTAGAAGTATATTGATAACTTCCTGTTGGTATTATAAGTTCTGTTGGTCCTAAATTTGGTTGTAAAGGTCTATCTTGATAGAGTTCACCAAATGGAGTACCATCAGATTTAGAAATTGACCAAAATGAACCACTTCCTGGAGGGAGTTGAAGTTTAGAATATGATGTAAGTGACCAAGCTACTACTTCTCTTTCTTGACTATATACTTCAAAACTTCCTGATACTGATGATGTTGTTAAAAGTGTTAATCCTGTTCCTGATCCTGAAAAGTTATTTCCATTTTTATCTATAGTTGAGCCGTCAAAATTAGTAATAGCAGGTATCCATCCAAGATCTGTTCTGTCTGTTGGAGCATAAGGAGCATAAGGTAAAGCAGGTATTCCTGATCCTGTTTCTGTTAGAATATATATTTTATATGGTCTATGCATATATCTATTATATCTAAATCTATAATCATCTCCTGTTCCTATAGGAGCTTTTCCTCTAAAAACATATAAAGCATTATCATTTTCAACTGGTATAGTTAAATCTAAAGGGGCATATGGAAATATTCTTGAATAACCTGGATTTTGAACAGCGTAATTAAGTGTACTACCTAAACCTTGTTCTCTTATATTTCCTACTACATAATCATTAAATGCAGGTGATGTATTAGCATTTTTAATAGCATCTACTTTGTTTGAACCTGATATATAAATTTTATTTTCTGAGTTTACATAATAATATCTAATTGCTGTGTCAGCATTTTGTAATGCATCTGATCCTGACCAAAATGTCATAAATAATTCTACATTTTCTGGTAATGATGCTGTATCAGCATTTAAAGTAGTAAAATCTACAAAATCAGATGCTGATATTGTTTTATATGATGCTGATGCATTCATAAACCAAGGTACTACTGATGCAGTATGTTCTGATGGTCCTCTAGTGCTCCTAGTTGAAAAATCATCATAATCTTCCTCCCTAGCTCCTGTATTAAATTGTTGAAGATTATCAAATAAATAACCTCCTCCTTCGTAAAATACTCCTGTATTTAAATAATAACCTGCACCTGCCCATCCTCTAAAAATTTGTTCTGTTGGGAAATTAGAAGCAGTACCTGGAAAGAATCCTTGTGGAACTGATGCTGTTTCATTTGTTGATAATTTTATCTCACCTGCTACTATACCTGGTTCATTTTCCGTTCCTTGAGAAGCATTCCATACATAATCACCACTAGCCGAAAATTGAGGATTTGCAAATAAAGCATCATAAGAAGTAACTGCTGTAGATGATGGTGGTTGGAATATATCCATTAAGGCATATCCATAAGTATTATTTATAGATGTATCTTCTATATAAAAAGTTTGGGGACCATTTGGTAATAAAGTACCATCTTTATCACTAGCCCCTGTTAATACAAAAGTAATAAATTCATTTTCTTGTAAGAATTCATTTAAAACATTTCCATTAGCTGATGTAAGATTAATTTTAATAAATTTTACTTTATTTCCATCATTCCATAACCAAGCTCTACCTAATCCTGGAGTATTTGATACACTTAAAAATGTACCTTCATCCATAGCATTACCTAAAGTTCCGTTTTGGTCAAAATATTCTACAAAATAGAAAAATTCTTCAGGTGCTTCTATACCAAAATAAGCTCTACATATTTCATTTAATTCTACTGGTACTGTAGATCCACTAAATTCACCATTATAAAATTCACGTTGATCATCTCTAGGATATAAAACTGATCCTGATTTTGTTTGGTCTAAATCAAACCAACTTTGTGTTATACCAAAATCATTATTTGGTCCTAAACCTTGTGATCCTGAAGGGTAAAGAGTATCACTGTTATATATTTCAAACATACCACCTGTTCCTCCTTTATAAGTGTAAATTGCAGATCCACTTGGAGTACTATATTGTGGATAACCTAAAGAACCAGTACTATAATTTCTTGCTTGTGGTTTTATTGAACCTGAATGGTCTTCAAATGAAGATGACATTTGTGGTACTCTATATTTATTTCTCTCTAAAATATGTTGTTTTATTACTACTCCTGATGTTAATGTAGTATGTGCTGGGACTATATCTTCTATCATTTTAAATAATGAATTATCAAAGAATTTTATTAATCTAATAAAATCTACAAGATCATAACTTGTTATATATTTTTCAAAATAAGCTTCACTTAATGCAACTAAATCAGGATATTGATTATTATAAACAGATTGGGATATTTGTCTAGGATCTCCTATATAATTTCCTATATTAAAATTACCTAACTGTCCTGTTATATCATCATCAATTTGGTTTTGAGGTGAAAAAGCTACTTCTAAATAATCTGGATTAGCTGTGTAACTTTCTGTTGTAAATGAAGATTGTGCTATTGATTCAACCGGGGATAATACATCTCCTTCTGGTATTATATTAGTACTTATTCTTACTTTTTCAGTACTTCTACTTCTCATACCTGAAGCTAATTGGTCAAAATAAATATTTTCTTTATTTGTATTCCATTCAGGAACAAAATTTCCAAATGAACCTGTACTACTATTATTACTAAAGGACTGTGTTATATCCCATGAACCTGTTACGTAAGGATGTACTGATGAAATGTTTTCAGTTGATCCCGTTTGAAGTAAAGTACCTAAACCTAATCTAAAAGCTAATTGTTCTGATGTTTTATTAAATTCATTTCCTACGTAAGAATAAGGATTAAGAACAAAATCATCAAAAGCACTTTTACTTATTTGTGTGTTATAATATCTTATTTCTTGAAATGATCCTGTAAGAGGATGTAATCTTTTATTTGCAAATGATGGTGTTTCAGTAGATATATTCCAAAAGGCTTGAGTACTATCATCCCATGGGGCTTGATCTCCAGTTATTTCTACTGATCCAGAATATGCTATTTCATTTAATTTAGAATTGGCTGCTCTTAATCTATAATTACCACCAACCCCATCTACTTGTACTGACCACCATCCTCCATCGAAAAAGGGTAATGAAATTGTTGCTTTATTAGATGGATTAACATTAGCATTAGGGAAGAAACTTAAATCTCCATAGCTTTGAGATACACTAGCTACTGAACCTGAATATGAACCACTAGTTAATAAGGTTTCATCATATTCTAATATCATCCCTACTGGTTTATCTGTTTTCCAAAGGGATTGAGTATAAGGTGAAGTGGCACCATATGAACTTGATCCTGTAGGTATACCTTCTGTTTTGAACCTAAATTGAATAGAATTAGGTTTTTGTTTAAAAGAATTCCAATCAGAATTTAATATAAATGAAGAAGTAAAACATGCTGTGTCTCCTTTTAACCCATAATTAAATTGATTTTGGGAATAATCCCAATCTTCATCATTTACTCTATTTTGTCCCCCAAATTCACTAATTCTTAGTATAGTATCTGGGATACCATATGATGTTATTAATGCTTTTAATCCTGCAACTGTACCTTTTGTTTTTAATATATAAGGTATATTATGGTAAATACGTTTATATACACTTTTATTTACATTATCTAATGGTACTATGTTATTAGATGCTGATATGCGTGTATTTACATACTCAGACCCAGTAGGCACGCCTAAAGTTGTATCAATTGATCCGGTTATATTAGCAATAGGAAATGCACTTCCAGATGGTGTTAATCCCAAAAAGGCTAAATATAAATCATCAGTATTAAAATTATTTTGATATAATTTAATACCAAAATCTCTAATGGCATCAGCTACCATATCTTTAGAAATACCATAGTCTAATCTATTATCACCATCAAATCTAGTTGTTATATTTTTTGTATATTCCCAAACATTATCATAATGTTGACCAACCATATCAACAAATAATTCATATCCTCTATTTAATAAATCCGTTTTTAAATAATCAGGTATAGTATTATATAAATAATCTTGGTTATTTGTATCAAAATTATTTGCTGTTAATAATTGTCCTCCATAATAAGATGAGGAAGGTTCTGAGCTACCTAACCAATTTAAAACTTCAGTACTTCCAGTAGCATATAAAGTATAAGGAGGTGCAGTATTATTTTTTGGATATGAATAAGTAGAACCACTATTAAAATATAAAAATGATTCATACCCATCAAAATTTTGAATAATATTATCTATAGTATTATTTAATGTAGCATTACTAGCACTATAAGCTGGACTAGTTAATGTTGCTCCTGTTACTCCATCATTTATTTGATTAGAAGCTGATTGTATTAATCCTACTTTATAATAAAAATTATTTAATCTTGTTTCTGCTGATGAAAAATGTACAAAATCATTATAATCTTCATAATTAATACTTATATTTATTTCTTTTTTCTTTAGTAAATTTTGGATTTCATTAAAAGAACTAGTTAAATCACTGTCTACTAATGAACTATATGTAATGTTTTGGGTATTTCCTCCTGTTTCTCCTTTTATATTTAAACTATAATTTGGACCTGCTATATATTCAAAATCATCTGGGGTAAAATCTTGTACTGGGAAGCTTACTTCATAAGCTTGTGGACTAGATAGTGATTCTACTACCCAACATTGAGATTTTAAATCTAAATTATCAGGTAAAGCTTCATATAATTTAATTAATACTGATGGGTTTCTTGCATCACTATCATCTACTTTTATATTATTAGCTATAATAACATCTTCTCCCCCAAAATTAAGATAAAAATCAACAAAATATGTTGAGGAGTTTCTATATTGTACAAATTCATTAACTGATGATACTATAGGTCCTGGAAGAATTTCTGTGCTTTCTAATCTTAATTCTTTTCTATCAGAGCTTATTTCTTTTATAAAGTAAGTATTGTTTTTATCTGATGATGCTCTTTTTCGGTAGAATTCATAACTTACATAATAAATTCCTTCAAGAAGTCCTAAGGCTTCACATTCTAAATCAGGTTGGAGATTAATATCTCCTTCAATAACAGTGTAATTTCTTGCTATGGCTGAAGTTGATGTATCTGCTGGGTATATTAGTGATTGATTAGCATCATATACACTATATTCAATATAGTCTGTTGATGAAGAGAAATTAGTATCTAATTCAAAAGATGCTATTAAAGAACTATCATTTGAGCTATATTCCTGTAATTGAAAATTATCAGGATTTACCTGTATTATTTTTGTTTCTTCCTCCATTTATTTTAACTCAACTTTTTAAATAAAACATCTATCTTAGAATAATCTACCATTAAATGTCCATCTGGGTGTTTAAATGATGCTTGTGGTACTTCTTGTGCCATTACACCTTCAAATAAACCATATCCATGTTTTTTAGGTTCTTTATAATTAAACCTATAAATATTAATACCTGATCTAGATTTACCTATATTAGTAATATTAATTTTTAGTTCTCTATCAGAAGAATAACTTGATCCTCCTCCCCCACCTGAGCTAGGTCCTATACCTATACTTGGACCTGTATTAGTAGATGTTCCTATTCCTGCTCCTCCTCTTGGTGGTTGTCCTGATGTAAAGAAATTATTTCCTTGTTGATCTACAACTCCTGCATCTTGTGTTTGTTGTACAATACTATTATCGGTTAGAGCATAAGCATCTCCTCCAGCTGCTACAACTTCTTCTATTTCATCTTGATTTAAATTTAATCTTTCACCTGTTATAGCTTCAATATTAATTGTTTGTTGTTCCAATAATTGTTCTCTTAATGATGTTATTTCTGCTTGTAGAGCTTCTATTTCTTCTTCATTAGCATTAAAATCAATATATTCACCACTAGTTTGAACAAGAAATTCATGAGAATTAGTTTCACCTTCTGCTGGGATAGCATAAAATAATTGATTGTACATATCAAAAAACTTAGTTACATTATCTTCACTTATAATATCTTGTGATATAGAAGTAACAGATAAATCCCTAAAAGTAGTATCAATAACTGAAGGATATTCTACTTTACTAAATACTTGTTTTTTTAAATCTATTTTTTGTGCCATTATCCATTAACTACTTTAAAGTAATAATCATCATTTTTTACAATTGTACTTCCACTAATTGTTGTTTGTATCAATATCTGATAGTATCTTTCGGGCTCCAACCCATTCATGTAAACATCGAAATAATTACTTGTACTATCACAACTTATTTTTGTAAATTCCTGATCAAAATCAACAACAAATTCATTAGTATCTAAATCCTTTATAGCATATAACGAACTACTATTTAGATAATGGTTAACTGTGTCTATAGAACGAGTTAAATATACTCTTGCAGGAAATTCTGGTCTTACATTTAATCTAAATCTATTAATACTTTCACTATAAAACACACCTGGGTTAGTGTCTAGTGATATAAATACATCTGTGGTAGCTATTTCTGGGAGGCTACCAGTTTCAAAATTTTGGTCATCCCATTTAATTTCTAAACATGGGGGATATATTGTATTAGTATCTACTGAGTATGATTTATAGTCAGGTTGTACTGCTAGGTCATTATTAAATTCAATGTTTTGTCTTTTAATCCCTCCTCCAGGCTGATCTAAGCTTGACCATTTTAATATAAATCCTTCATTATCTATATCAACTCTACCTGTTGGGCCAGATACTCCCTTGGAACTAGTATACCATATTTTAACAGTATCTGTTACATTTAAATTTATATCTTTTGATGTTCTTACATTAAAATCTTGAGATGAATATAATGTTAGTGTCGAATCTCCTGAACCAGTAAACCAAGTACCACCACCTACATCACTTCCAGAATATGAAGCAGATGTAAAAGGATTTAAGTTATCATTATTAGCCCAATTACCTGATCCAGATGATAATCTTGAATACCAACAACAACCATTTCTTGTTTGAGGATGATTTAAATAATAACCTGTACCATTATTCCAAGATTGTGATATAGGAAAACACTGTATAGTACTAGGCATCGTTACTCCACTAGCATCTGCTATATAAACTTTTAAACTACTTGAAAAATTCATACTACCTGTAGGTATAAGATTGTCTATTACATTTTCTATATCATTTTGGTCAAATTGGATTAAAGCTCTTGATACATTGGCAGATGCACTAGTTGGTGGATTTAAATTACTCATTTCCAGTATAGCATCTAATCCAGTGTTTAAACCAGGATAAGCTGAGTATATTGTTGTGTCTTGTAAAGGGAATATTTTATATACTGCCATAGTTTATTTGTTTAATCAATATCAATTATTTCACTCATTGTTTGTAAATAAGTATTTGTTGGTGTATAAGCATGTACTTGTTTCGTTACTTCTATACCTTCATCATTTGTAAGTGGAACACCACCATTTGATAGTGGGTTTTGAGAATTACCTGCTTGAACAGTATAAGTACCACCTGGGATACTAGGGCCTGTTCTATTAGGTCCTCCTAGAACTGCTGGGTTTTCTAGATCAAGATTTGTTTTATCAAATGTATTTTCAAGAGGGCTAAAAGGATCTGGTATAGATCTATTTGATTTTAAATCTCTTTTTTCTATAGGAAAACCTTCTCTTGGGGCTAAACTTGATCCCCCTAATCCACTAGTTCTATCTATATTTAATCTTTGTTGTAAGCTTATTATTCTTGATGATTCACTCATAATTTTATATATTTACTACTCTACCAGTTATGTCTGTATTTGGGTATTTAACTTCAAATATACTAGGATCTAAAGATGGAAATATAGTTCCATTTTGTGTTGCTCCTGATACATCGTATCCATATTTAGAATACCCAGATGTTGTTCCTGCTACATTACTTATTAATAATTTTTTTACTGTTTGAACACCTTTTACTTGATTTAAAATTAATTCTAAATCTTTTAATATAATTGGTTGATTAATTTGCCAATTATCATTATTAAAAAATTGTCTTACATTTGTATTACATACTGCTAGTATTTCATTACTATTATAATTAGGTAAAGTTATTATTTCAAAATCAACTTTTATATTAATAACATAAGCATCTTTTATATCAATAACATCTCCTAACATTCTATATTGGTTAAGATAAGTTTTTAAATTATTTTTAACTCCTGTTGATGCTGTTGTTAAACGATTATTAATATCTGTGCTTAATACGTAAACACATAATGTTGCTGTTGAATTTTCTCCTGCTAAAGGTTTAATGGCATATGCTTTTGATATTACTCCAAATCTTGAAGGCATACTTAAAGATCTAATTAAATAATCATCTGATGTTACATTTCTTAATTGTGTAGAAAAACTACTTAAAGTATTTTGTCTTATTTCTTCTGCTGAATCTCCATTATTACCCCCACTAGCCGCTTCTGCATTATTTGATTGTATTGAATTAAAAATGTATTGGGCTGTTACAGCATTTAAATTTTGTTTTAAAAATCTTATTCCTGAAGTATTTATATTTGTTAAACTGTTAGCTATTATATTTGAAAATACGCCCCCACCACTTAAATATCTTACTGTTAATGTAGTATTTGAAGGAGCTTGACCATAAGTATTTGTAAATATAAAATTAGTAGGACTAAAAGCTGTTGTTAATTTATCTTCTTCAAAAGGTAAACCTAAACCTACATTCATTGGGTTAGGTACTATTTCTTCATCTACATTTTCATTATTACCTGATCCAAATTGTAATTGTAACGAACCTGAATCTAAAAACCTTGTTGTAAATCTATTCTGTACTGATTTTAATTTTAAAATATAAGCTGAGTCGTCTCCTAAATAGTCTTGGGGGTCATTTTCATTTGTATTTCTAATACTATCATATACCATATCTTGACCTAAATAATCTACCTCATAATATTCATTATTATTACTATCAAAGACATCAATAATATTGGCTATATTTGAATCATTAATAGTTACTGTAGGGAAAGCAACATAATCACCAAATGTAAAAGTTGTTGTTTGTATAGCACCTGAAACTGCTTTTACTTTTTTACTTATTAAATAATATGTTGGGTCTGTTCCTGATATTTGGGCAACTGTTACATTAGTTGGAGATATTGAACTAGAATATGTCATATCTACAACATCTTGTGTAACAAAAGATATACTTAAATTATCAGTAGATGAAATTGTTAGATTTTCTGGGAAGTATAAAGCATAATTCCAATCAGGAATATAAGCACTACCAGATGCTACTGCTGGAAGTAATTGATATAGTGTTATATCTGTGTTTGCTAAACCTGTTACTTTTGGTTTATATGAGTACATATAAGCTAATTCATATAAATTTTTAGTTTGTCTAGAATATTGTATAAAATTTTCTTGTACTTGATTATCTATATAAAAACCTAAAACATCTCCAACATATGCTGCTTGTTCCATAAACATCATTCCAGGTGATGATGGTGAAAAATCAGTATATGAATTTGGAAAATAAGTTTGAGAATAATTAATTAACTGATTTCTAAAATCAGAAAAGTCTTTATTCAAATAGTTTATGTCTCTTTTTTTAAATGTTTGATATGCCATTAGTTAAATGTAAATTCTAAGTTATCACTTATGTTAGTATTACTTATTTCATATGCTATTTTAACAGTTAATATATTATAATCTGGTTGTTCTTCTATTTCAATAGATTGGACTATAACATTTGGAAATTGAAATGAAAATTTAGCTTGTATATCTTCTCTTAAATTATCAAATGTATTAGATGATATTTGTTCAAAAATGAATTTCCTTATACCACCCCCAAAAGTAGGATTACCAGGTCTTTCACCTGGATTTGTTAAAAAATAATTTGTTATATTATTTCTAATTGCTAATCTAGTTTCATAATTTGGATCAAATACCCTAGGTAAAGCCAAAGGCAAATTAACCCCTATAGCTGTTGAGGGATTAAATGTAGTTGGGGATATTTGTATTGCTCCAAAAGCCATTTATGTTATTTTTAAGTTGATTGCATTAATCCCATTATTTGATCCATCCCTACTTCTCCCGCAGGTAATTGACTATTTGGGGATGTAGTATCTGTTGACGTTATATTTAATGGTTGTGTTATATTATTACTATTAAATGAAGCTGCTGTTTCTCCTAATATATTTGCGTATGAATCTCTCATTTCTTTTTGGGATTTTTTAGGCATTACATTAGGTTGTTTAATAGGTGCTGAATAACTAGTCATATTTTCATTAACTATTTGCTTATTACCTTTAACAGCTTCCAATAAAATATCTTTTATTTCTTCCTGGATTGCTTCTTTTACTGCTGATTTTACTATCTTTTTTAATTCATTTAGTTTCATTATATTTCAGTATTTGTTATAAATATGGGACCTAAAAGGGGTATATATATTTGTATCAAAATGCTTTTAAGTCGTTTTGTTGTATATAAAATTTTAATTCATTTATTAATATTTGGTCATTACTACTAAAAGATTTTTCACCTTCTAATAATATTACACCTTGTTTATTTTTTGCTACCGCATATCTTCTTTTTAATGTTCCAACTGGATTATTATTATCTGATTGTACTTCTAGTATAAACCCATTTACTAAATATGGTGGACCAGGGGTACCATCTTCTTCTTGATCTTCTAAGGATGCTAATAATTCTGCATCTAATTCAGTTTGTGGTATTTCTGAGAAGTTTATTACTGTTCCATCTGCGTCTACAAGTTCTCCTCCATTTTCAGCCGCACATCTTCCTATTAATTCATCTAACATATCTAATAATGCTATAGCCTGCTTTAAAACTTCTCTTAAGATAATTAAAGCAGCTAAAATCCCAACACTAATTTGTGTAAATTGGGCTATTTTTTTAGAAAATTTTTCTAGTAAGAATTGTATTTTATTTATTACAGATAAAGGAATACCAAACCCAGGTGGGAAAGATACAGGTATAGGTAAAAATCTTACTATTCTTATTATTAATCTAAAAGCTGTTAGTAATCCGGTAGCTATACCTACAAATTTTACAGCTCTATCAATTATTCTATATATATTATTTAATTGTCTAGTTAATTTATTTTTTAACCTAATCATTTCTAAAAGTCTAGGATTTGGAACACATCTAGCATCTTCTAACATATCTTTACCTGCTGCTAATCCTTCTTCTATTTTAGACATACCAAACTCATATAACATTCCTAATAATATGAATATTATTTTATTTTTGATTGTTTTAACCGTTTTCATGATTTTTTTAATCAAAAAAGCTTTTGGATCTTTTGGTACTTGGGATTTTATCTGTTTAACTTGTTTACTACCTACGTTACCATATTTATTTTGTTCTGCCTTAAGATCTTGTATTTTAGGTTTCATTAATACTATTGGCAAATTACTAAGAGGAGTATTATCTCCAGCTAAAACAAATACTAATTTTTGAGAATATCCTTCTTTATCGAAAAATATGTTTGAAGAACTTCCTTTTTCATCAGCTACTTTATTTGTGGTTTCATCTACAGGTAATGTTATATTAAAAGTAAAATTACCTTCAACATCTGTAAAAGTTTCTCCTTCAACACCTTCTCCAGGTACTCTAATTCCATCTACTATAGAAGATGTGGTATTAGTCCATGTTACTTCTACTTTTTCTAATGGGTTTTCAGTATCTTTTTCTCCTACTCTACCTGATACTTCATATGTAACTTCTTTTATAACTGGTGGTTGGGGTCCTTTTACTTCAATAACAACATTAGGATCAAAAATATTTTCTTCCCAAATATTATCACCCATGTATATTGCTTTAAACCCATCAACTCCACCAAAAAAGGCAGTTGGAGATTTTCTATTAGGATCTTCAACAATTTGATTTTCAATTGTAGCTCTATTATTTTGTAAGACTAAATTGAACATTGTATTTATATCATATCCACTTTGTTCAATAGTATTAAATACTTGGCCATCAGGAAATAATAATTCTCCCTTACTCGTAGATAAACGAGAACGTCCTGGTGTGAATTGGAATTTCCACCCATTAATTAATGTCCAAACACTACCTTTTACCATTATATTGTTCTTGTTATTTTAGATAACAAAGGATTAGTTGAAGGGTCCTTTATTAATTTTCTAATATCTTTAACTGTTTCAGTTGCATTGACTGCTATTGGAACCATTACTGGATCTGGAGCTGGTACCCCTTCCTCCCATACTCTTGCTTTTTCTAACCCAGATGCTAAATTTTCCACTTGTTGTAATAATTCTTCAAATTGTTCCATAAAAGCAGTTCCCTTTATTAAAGCATCACTTGCATTTTTACTTCCTAAATTTACTTTATTTGCTGTTAGTGTTACGGATTTTTTACTATCTATTCCTACTTCATTTTCAGATGATAAAGAAATATCTTTTATACTACTTAATAAAATACTATCAACAGAGGAATTAAACACTAGTCTACCTGATGATAATATTACTTGGTTTGAATTATATTCTCTAGGTAATGTTGGAGAAGTACTTAGGGAATTATATCTTTCACTAGAATTTATAATTGGAATTGTTTGTGTTGATGTCATATAAATAGATGATGGGTCTTTGTTTATATCTTCAACTATTGGAGTCCATGAAGGTGCATTTTTAGGTGATTGACTTCCTGATGGTGGTTGACCATTTCTAAAAATAGTTATGGGGTCTCCATCAGCTGAAGAACCAGTTGTTTTTGCTGACCCTGAAGTACCATATGACCAATTATTTTGGAAAAATCTTGTACCTTGAGATCTAACAGTACTTCCTAATCTTATACTATTACCATATCTTCCTTCTGTTATTACATCCCCAACAAAAGGTAATAAAGGACGAACATTATCTCGTTCGACAAAAGTTCCTCCACTAGGATTTAAACCATTTAAATCTACTTTATAAAGAGTACTATCTACTTTGGATACTGCTGCTCCTTCTTCTATGGATTGATATGAATTATTATTACTTTCATTTGGGTCAGGTAATACTACTTTAGGTAAAGCATTATGGTGTGGGGTATTCCAAATACTTACAGGATTCATATAATAGTAAGTATTATCATATTTATCTGACCCTGTTGGAGTTTTTGATGGTAGTAAAAATAGTACTACTACTTCATTTACTAATGGATAATTTTTTATTGAAGGTAATAAAGGAAGAGCTGTTGCAGTTTGTGAAAAATTACCTTGTAATTTATTTACAAATTCAAACTCTATAGTTCCTAAACCATTCCACTGACCATATTGAATAAATTTAGGGTGTTTATTATCTAAAATAATATCAGTTACTCTAGCGAATATAACTTTATCAGCTAATTCATTTATTGAATTTGAAAAGTTACTAGTAGTATCAACTCTATTATTTATTTCATTTAATCCTGCAAATCCTCTTTTAATCGCCATCCTTTTGTTCGAAATTAGTATTTAGTTTATCTAATTCTTCCATTAATTGTTGTTTTTCTTCTTCTGTAATTCCCAATGAATCTTCACCTCCACTATTATTAAGTGCACGTTGTACTATAGTAGCCATTTTAATTAATTGTTCATCATTACGAACACCAATTTCCATATAATCTTTTATTAAAGGTACTATAAGAGTAGCATCACCTATGTCAGCTATTAAAGGTTTTAATTCTGAAATTAATCCTGTTATTTGTTTTTCTTTTTTCTTTTGGTTATCATATATCTCACTTAGTATATCGGAGAATTTTTTCTTACCAAAAATAAGGTTATCTAAATTACTCATAATGTTTTATGATAAATATTAACGAATAGAAAATTTAGAATTTAGCCCAACCATTTTCTAGATAAAAAACATATTGACTTTTAAATATAGCATGTAATTTATCTGCTATTTTTGTGATTTTAGGTGTTTTTACATCTACCATTTCACGAATATAGATATATAATGCTTTTTTATTAAACACTTCTATTGTTTCCCTCTTCCTAAATAATTCTAATATAGCATCAGCTATTTGAGCATCATTTTTTTTAGGAAATAATTCATAAATATTTTCACTAGTATACTCAACAAATAAATTAATATATTTATTTAAATCATCTTGTAATTTACCTGAGTCCATATCATAAGCATGGTGGGATCCATCTTTAGTTAGAATGTCTACTTCTACTTTTTTGATTTTTTTATTATAATTTTTAGTATTATATAATATTAACCAACGTTTTACAATAGTACCAAAATATGAATATGCCTTAGCTCCTTTAGTTGGGTCAAATAAATGAATTTTAGATAATAAAAAAGTTATTATTTCATGTTGTAAATGTTCTAAATTATCTACCTCAGTATGATAAAATTTAAAAGTATGAATAATATTTTCTGTTAACTTAAAAAACGCGTAATGGATTCGCGCTTCATATATTTTAGATCTAATTTCAGGATCAGATGTATTATTGTATAATACAATAGCATCTTCTGTGTCTTGAGTAAAATAATTTCTACTCTTCTTTCTTCTTTTTCGTGGCATTAGCTGTTTTTGAATTCTGATATTCCATTTTGTAGTACCTTTATTTGTTCAAAAAACCAACCAATTTCATCATCACTCTTAAACATACCTTTCATGTCAATCTCATTAAGGCGTTTATCTGATGCTTCTATTTGTTTACTAAATTCTGTTACATAATTATCATATTTAACTATAAGATCTTCAGATTTTTCAACTTTACGTAATAAATTAAAAGTAGTATAACCTAAAATTAAGATTAATACTGATAATACTGAGATTATAATTATTGATGTTGTTGTCATATTACAAATTATCTAACATATTTTTTAACCCTGCACTTTTTATTGTATTTAATGCTTTTGATTTTGGGTTAGATTTCTTATTTGACGTTAATGTATAATTCTTTTTTGATGCCTCCACGTTATTTTTAGAAAACTTTGGAAGCCATTCTAATTCAAATTCAACCCTCGCAGCCATCATATCAGCTTGATGTAAAATATATGGTAAAGATGTACGAGGTTTTTGTTCTGGCATATATGTTTTTAAATACTTAACATTAGCATCATCATATAAACCATCATGAGTCTGGATAGCTATCATCTCATTAAATGTATATGTAATACCATGTTCTTGTAGCAAAAACAATCCTCTATCTGGTACAGCAGCAAATGCTAATTTTTTATTAAACATATAATCTTCACCTAATTTATCTTTTCTCCATTGATCTGTTTGAGGTATATAAGCTTCATGTTCTGAATCACCCATTTTACCTAAATCATGGTTAATAGCAGAGAATATAAGTTCTTCTTTTGTAAATGTAGATGTGTCCATTCCAAATTCTGCCCAAACATCATACATTTTTAAAGAGGCATCAACAACTCTATTTACATGGTCAACATATCCACCTGGAAATGCTGAATGGTATTCTTTTTTATGTGATGCTGGCATTAATATTACTCGTTCTTCATATTTTTTATAGAAGTCTAATAATTTTTGTTTACGATCGCCTGTAATATGTTCGCTGATGTTAGCGTTGAAAGTTCCCCAATTATATTGGATTTGTTCTGCTGTTAATTTCATAACCTTTTAATTTTTATTGTTCGTTATCTATGTAAGTTTCTATTTCTTTTACAAGTTCCTTACCTTTTTCTGTATTTTTGAAAAAATCCTCGTGAGAATGGTTCATCTTTACACACATTTCTAGTACTGTAAATTTGTCCTCTATTTGTTCTAATTTTTTAAGAATTAATTCCTTATTTCTGAGTGCCATATTAAATTATTTATTATTAATGTTTATTATTTTTCTATCCCCTGGGTACCTTTGTTTCAATTCCCTATTTTTTACTAAACCTGTACATCTAAGGTACATAGAATATTTAGGGAATCCAAATTATTTTGTAAATTTTTCTTGGATCTTATGAATGTGAGCACATCTTTCATACTCTTCGGTAGAGATAAAGTAATTTAAAAGAGTGTTTAGTGATTTTTTTATTAATTTTGGGTCAAAAGACAATATAACTTTAGTATGATTTTCATCTTCGGGGTTTATTTTTGATAAATAACTATAAGCTCTATTATATACCGTAAATTCAGATGCTTCTCTAGTAGATTCTATATTATAATCGGGATTTTCTTGTTTTAAAAACTTTTCTAACTTTTGGTGAAATATATAATGATTTTGAATTAATTTAACACACATTCCAACTTTAGTATATGGGTCATCCATATTTAAAGTAAAGGTTTTTTGTTTTTTTTCATCCTTTACATTATCATTGGTAAATAAACCAAAAATTTTATTTTTATCTATCATCTTTTTCCCCCTTGATATGCTACAGCATGCCCTTCAGTTATTAATAAATCATTTAAGTTTTGGTCACCAAAAAATATATTACCTAAACACCTTCCATATTTACCAACTCCTTGAGAATGTAATATAAACATATTATTATGTTTTTTAAACATTTCCATTACAAAATCTTTAGCAGCTAATCCCCTTGTTTTTTCTTCTAAATCTCTAGTACGAGTTTCTGGTGTGTTAATACCCACTAATCTAATTCTAATAAACTTCCAGGTATCAAATCCTAAATCAACAGTAGCATCAACAGTATCACCATCTACTACTCTATCTAATTTTGCGTTGTAAATATACATAATCTATTTTGATTATAAATATTACTCTTTATCTAATTCCGCTAATTCTTTTTCAATGTCTGCCTTCATTTCTTCTAATTTTACATATTCTGAAATGACATCTTGTTTTTCTGGGTTATCTGGGTGGAATCTCCAATATTCCTCCATTACTGTAATTGTTGCTACTAAATCATTTATTAATTCTGATTTTTTATGATTTTGTTCTTCTTTTAATTCTTTTTTACTTTTACTCATTTTATTAAATTTAATTGATTTTTCTTTGTTAATTTCTCTAAATCTATCCTCTAATCTCATCCTATATAATTTTTCCCTATTAATTCTATTGTTTTTTTAGCCTCTTCTAATTCTATAGAAAAGAATTCTCTTTGGTTATTAACGCGATACTTTTTTAATGCATGGTGTACCTCACCTTCTACTCGTTCTCCGTTAAAGCAACGGTAAGCCCATGCTACTTTGTATGGAAGTGGCACACCTGTTGCATTAGATATTTGTTTAGCTCTTTCATCTGGTGTAAGTTTTGTGTAACCTATTTTTAATAAACCTGGTAATGTTTCATTTTCAAGAATGTAAACCCATTGGTCACCTTTACCTCTTTTTGCATATAAACTTCTTTTCCTAGCAGTATAATATGTAACATTTTCCCAACCTTCTTTACTTTTAGATGGGGTTAAAGTAAAATACTCAGCTGCTTCAAGACTTTTATCAGAATAGTTTTCTTTAAGAGGTATATACTCTCTAGCTTCTTTAGCACTTATTCTTCTCATTCTATTATAATATTAATTTCATCAAATACTTCAACTTTTTGACCCATATCAATATTAAATATAGTTTTTATATCAATTTTTAATGTATCCCCAACAATATCTTCAAATATTGTAAATTGTTGGCGTGGGTTATATGTGTATACTGTATTAGTAGTTATTCCATCTCCTATATTATAATAATATTCAGATGATATTAAAGGAACTCCATTAATAACATATGCAGGATTTAAATCATCTAACTGACCCATAACTGTAAAGTAAAATAATCCATTAAATTCAACATGCCAATATCCATTATCATCTAGATAGGCGTTAGGAGATACTAAAGTATCAATTTCATATAATGTATTACATTCACCATCTAAACATGGGTAAGGGAAATTATTATCATCAATAATTTCATTATTAATATTAGGCTCTAAATCATCTAATAAGTACTCCTTCTCACAAGAGAAAAGAGTACCTATTAATAATAATAATAAAAACTTATTATGCTGCATATTCAATTGCTTTACTAAACATTTTTTTATTTACATCCATATCTTGCTTGAAGTTTTTAATTATTCTAGCTTGACGTAATTTACCACCTGGTGTTTTGTATTCAAAATTACCTTCAATAATGTTTTCCTGGATTCTATTAAATACTGTCCATAAATCATCATTTG
>MDSV01144659.1_pt1 | contig 29884 bp, 32 predicted proteins | sample 810851 | NCBI WGS metagenome assembly MDSV01 (sample SAMN05326640, study PRJNA326480) | marine metagenome | isolation source: seawater | place: Atlantic Ocean: North East | collected 2012 | reverse complement strand
GGAAATTTATTAATTTTTGATATTGATATAATTATTAATAATAATGAACCAAGATATGTAATAAGATCAATAAAAAAATTTGACAATGAATTTAATAATATAGAAAAAAATATTGATATATTTATCAAATCTGAAAATTTACTTGAATATAAAGATTCCTTATTTTCTAAAACAAAGCCAGCAAAATGCAAAATATCAATATATGTAAATATTGATAATAAGTTGATTAATCTTAAAACAAATAACAATTATTCTCTTAAGTCATATAAGCAATTAGATCAGCTTAAAAACTCAAAAAAACTTGATTACAGCATAGATATTTCTTGATAAATAATTATTTATCTTTATTACCCTCAAAAAAAACTAGCACACAGAAAAAACCGGTGTTTTTATTTCTGTGGAGGTTAAACCGGAGAGAATAATGAATTTACCTGAAGTAAAAATTGAAGATTTGTTAGAAGCAGGTGTCCATTTTGGTCACAATGTAAGAAGATGGAATCCAAAAATGGAAACTTATATTTTTGGAGCAAGAAATAATATACATATATTCGACCTAAGAATTACTCTAGAGGCATTAAATGCAGCACTAGTTAAAATTCACGAAACAGTATCAAAATCTGGAAAAATATTATTTGTTGGTACAAAAAAACAATGCTCTGAACCAATTAAAGAATTAGCAGAAGTAAGTAATAATTATTTTGTTAATAAAAGATGGCTTGGAGGCACTCTTACAAACTGGAAAACAATTTCGAATTCTATCAATAGATTAAATGAGCTTGAAAATCAAATTAATGATCCAGCTTATGTTAATAGCATTTCAAAAAAAGAGTTATTAGAAAGGTCTAGAGAAAAAGATAAGTTACAATTAAATTTAGGTGGAATTAAAAATCTAAATGGCAAGCCTGATTTAATAGTTATCTTTGATGTCATTAAAGATAAATTAGCAGTTCTAGAAGCAATAAAATTGAACATTCCTATTGTAGGTATAGTTGATACTAATGCCGACCCCGAACTAATAGATTATGTAATTCCAGGTAATGATGATGCTATTAGATCAATAAATTTATACAAAACATATATTTTAGAAACAATAAATGATGCACAACTTTATTCTAAACAAGAAAAAAATACTGAAACAGAAGTTTCAAATTAATTTCAAATTTTAATTTATTAAGGAGTACATATGTCAGATTTAAATTTGATTAAAGAGTTAAGAGAAAAAACTGGTGCTGGATTTCTAGATTGTAAGAATGCATTAAGTGAAAATAATAATGATATCCAGTTATCTGTTGACTCTCTTAGAAAAAAAGGACTATCAAAAGCATCAAAAAAATCTTCTAGAGAAGCAAAAGAAGGGGCCGTTGGTTTTTTCAATAATGATAAAATTTCAGTAATATTAAAAATTAATTCTGAAACAGATTTTTCAGCAAAAAGTGATACTTTTTTAAATTTCTTAGATCTTATAGGAAATATTGCTTTAAATCAAAATGATCCAAATTTAAAATTAGAAAATTTTTTAAAAATCAAAGAAAATGAAAAAAGTGTCTTAGACATACTAACAGAAATGATAGCTAAAATTGGTGAAAATTTAATCATTAATGATTTAAAAATTTTTGATAATAAAGACTTAAATGTGAATTATTACATACATAATCCTTATCGAAAAAATATTGGTAAAATAGTATCAGCAGTTTTCTTCTTAAGTGAGGATGTTAATGATGATACAATTCAATTTACTAAAAATTTATGTATGCATATTGCTGCCTCTAAACCAGAAGCTATGGATATAAATCAACTATCTAATGAAATCATTGAAAATGAAAAAAAAATACAGCAGGAAATGATAAAAGACTCAGGAAAACCTTCAAATGTGATGGAAAAAATTCTAGAAGGAAAAATGAAAAAATTTTTTAGTGAGGTAACGCTTTTGAATCAAAGTTTTGTAATTAACCCAGATCAGACTATAAAAGAAGCTATAAATGATTTTGATTCAAAAAATAAATTTGAGTTAAAACATTACATTTTAATTTCATTATAATATGAATGAAAGAATATTGATAAAATTATCTGGAGAGGCATTAATGGGTGACTCTGGATATGGAATTGATGTATCAACTATTAATTTTATTTCTAAAGAAATAAAAAAAATAGCTGAATTGAATTATCAAATTTGTTTAATAATAGGAGGAGGAAATATTTTTAGAGGCGTAAAAGGTGCTTCTGAGGGTATTGATAGATCAACATCAGATTATATGGGCATGTTGGCTACTATAATGAACGCATTATCTCTTCAAAGTTGTCTTGAGCAAATTAATTTACCAACTAGAGTTCAATCAGCGATTTCAATGTCTCAAGTTGCTGAGCCTTATATTAAACGAAAAGCAGTAAGACACCTTGAAAAAAAACGAATAGTAATATTTGCAGCAGGAACAGGTAATCCTTTTTTTTCCACAGATACAGCTGCCTCATTAAGAGCTTCTGAAATGAGTTGTTCAAAAATAATTAAAGCAACAAAAGTTAGTGGAATATATGATAAAGATCCAAAAATTGATAAAAATGCTAAATTGATTAAAAATATTAGTTATTCAGACTTTATTAATAAAAATCTAAGAGTAATGGACATAACTGCTATTAGTTTAGCAAAAGAGTCGAATATTCCTATATATATAACTAATATCTTTGAAGAAGGTTCCTTAATAAGTACTTTGAAAGAAGATGGAAATTATAGTAAAATAAACTAATATGAATTTAGAAGATTTGAAAGCCAAAATGGATGGATCTCTTAAGCATTTAGAGAAGGAATTCCAAACAATCAGAACTTCAAGAGCTAATCCATCTATGTTAGAAAATATTTTTGTTGATGCGTATAATTCTAAAACTCCAATTAATCAGTTGGGTAATGTATCTTCACCCGACCCTGGCATGCTTACTATACAAGTTTGGGATACAAGTTTATTAAAAAACATAGAAAATTCAATATTGGAGTCTAATCTAGGTATAAACCCTCAAGTTGACGGTTCTTTAATTCGTTTACCCATACCTAAGTTAAGTGAAGAAAGAAGAAATGAATTAACAAAAATAGCATCACAATATGCTGAAAATTCTAAAATATCGATACGTAATACCAGAAGAGATTTTATAGACACAAAAAAAAATGAAAAAAAGGAATCCTTAATTTCTGAAGATGAGTTGAAGAAATTTTTAAATGAAGCACAAAATCATACTGATACATACATAACAAATATTGATAAAATTTTAGAACAAAAAAAAGCTGATATATTGAAAGTATAATTTGACTATAAATAAGCTTGAACACATTGCCATGATACTCGATGGTAATAAAAGATGGGCCAAAAATAATAAAATTTCTCTTAAAAAAGGTTATAAAAAGGGTTTAGAAAACATTAATGAACTTATTTCAAACTCTTTAAAAATAAATTTAAAATTTTTAACTCTTTTTACTCTTTCGTCAGAAAATATTAATAGGACTTCTGTTAAAAATATTTTTAATGTGATTTATGATGATTTTTCTTTTTTTTTTGACAAAATAATAAATGAAAAAAAAGTTAAAATTAATGTAATTGGATCGAAAGAAAATTTGCCTGATAAAATTGTAGATTTAATTAAATACTGTGAAATAGAAACAATAAATAATAACAAATTAATTTTAAATTTAGCATTTAATTATGGGTTTAAAAAAGAAATTAAAGATGTTTTATTAAGAACTCAAGAAGAAAAAATAAATTTAGAAAATGAGCAAAATATAAAAAATTTATTTTATTTAAAAAACCTCCCAGATCCTGATTTACTAATTAGAACAGGTGGTGAAAAAAGATTAAGTAATTTTATTATGTATAATTTAACTTACACTGAGATTTTTTTTATTGATACCTTATGGCCAGATTTTAAAAATAAAGATTTAATTGAAATAATTAATAAGTATAAAAAAATTTCCAGAAGATATGGATTATAAAAATTTAATAAGAAGATTATTAACATCTTTTATTTTAATAATAGTTTATTTTACTTTAATTAATTATTCTAATCTATTTTTATTTTTTGTAAGTATTATATATTTTTTTATAACAGTTGAGGTTTTTAAATTTTTTAAAAAAAATTTATTGATATTAATATTTTATATATTGGTATCATACTTGAGCTTTCTAATTTATTTTATTTATTTTTATGATTTAATAATTTTTAATTTAATATTATTATTTGTTATTATATTTGACTCTTTTAGTTATCTTGTAGGATCTTTGATTGGAAAAAATTATATTTTTAAAAAAATTAGTCCAAATAAAACATATGAAGGTTTAATTGGTGGTTTTGCTTTTGTTAATATCACTTTTTTTATGTTACCATATGTTATGCAATTTAATTTTAACATTAATTATTTTATATTAATTAATATAATTATTATTTTTGCATTTTTTGGAGACGTTGCTCAATCATATTTTAAAAGAAAAAATGATATTAAAGATTCTGGTAATTTCTTACCTGGTCATGGTGGTTTTTTTGATAGGTTTGATAGCTTTATACCAGTAATTATTATATTAAATGTTTATTCAATTTTTTTATCATGAATATAAATATATTTGGCAGTACGGGGATAATAGGAAGTAAATCTCTAGATATAATACGTAATTACTTTCCTAAATTAAAAATAAATTTAATTTGTGCAAATAATAATGTTAAAAAACTAATCAATCAATCAAAAATATATTCACCAAAATACATATATATTAATAATAACAATAAGTATTTAGAATTAAAAAATAATATTTCTAACAAAACAAAGATTTTAAATTTTGATGAATTACAACATCTTTTACAAGAAACTAGAACCGACTTTTCTATTCTAGCAGTTTCTGGCTATATGTCCTTAAAATATTTAAATTCAATTTTAATAAATTCAAGCTCTGTAGGTATTGTTAGTAAGGAGGCAATAGTTTCTGCTGGACATTTATTTAAGAAATTTAGACATAACTTAATAAATAAAATATATCCTTTAGATTCAGAACATTTTTCTATTTTTTCAACTCTTAAAAATTCTGAAAAAAAATATACTTTAGATAATTTAACTTTAACAGCTTCAGGTGGTCCTTTTCTTGGAAAAAAATATTCATCATTAAAAAATATATCATTCAAAGAAGCATCAAATCATCCTAAATGGAAAATGGGTTACAAAAACAGTATTGATTCAGCCACTTTATCTAATAAATGTTTAGAATTAGTTGAGGCCCATTACTTATTTGATATACCTTTTGAAAAACTTAAAGTTATTATTCACCCAGAATCCAAGGTTCATTCAATCTTTCAATATAAAAATTATATTTATAATCTGGTTGCTTTTCATAATGACATGTCAATTCCAATTTATCATTTTATAAATCAAAAATTTAATTACCAACTTATTAAAAATGAATTCAACTTTAAACAAAACTATCATCTAAATTTCAATAAAGTTTATAGTAATCAGTTTCCAATATATAAGTTTTTCAATGATTTGGATAAATCTGATCCTTCAAATATAATTAAATTTAATGTAGCCAATGAATATGCCGTTAATTCCTTTAAAAAAGGAATTATAAAATATACAGATATATTCAGATTTATTACTAAATTTACTTCTTTAAATTTGAATTATAAATTAAATAATATTAATGATATACTAAATTATCATGAAATTTTAGAAAATAAAATAAATGAACATAATTTTAAATTTAACTAAATATATACTATTAATTTTTTTTTCTAGTCATATTTTTGCTAAAGATTTAATAATTGAAGGTAATAATTATTCTGACGATGAAATTATCATTAGTATTATAGGAGACATAAGTACCACTGATGATAAAACTAAATCAAATTTGATATTAAAACAATTAAATAATTCAGGCTTATTTAAATCTGTTGAAGTTTTTGAAAATGAGAAAAATTATATTATAAATGTTGTTGAAAATCCTTCCATTAGTAAAATTTATTTTAATAATAATGAAAGATTAAAAGATGATGACCTTAATTCTATAACTAAAGAATTAAATGTAAATATCTACTCTGATAAAATTATTAATAAATTAATTGATGAATTTATAAAAATATATCAATCATTTGGATATAATAATGTTCAAATTAAACCAGAAATTAAATACTTAGATAATAATTCAGTTGAACTTAGTCTTAATTTTAATGAAGGAGAAATTACTAAAATTAAAAATATAATTTTTGATGGAAACTTAAATTATGATGATTCAGTACTTGCTTCTAAAATTAAATCTAAAATTAAAAAAATAACAAATATTTTTGCAAATAATAATTTTAAACTTTTTCAGATTAATAATGACACTTTAAAAATTGTTAATTTTTATAAATCTCAAGGTTATAAAAATGTAAATGTATTATATGAAGTCGAATACTCTAAAGATAATAAAGTAATAATTAATTTTAAAATTGATGAAGGTAAAAAATTTTTTATTTCATCAATAAAAATTGATAATTTATTAAAAACTGATAATGTCTTAAATGATGAAATAAATAAAATTTTAAATAAAGAAAATAATAAAGAAAAATTTATTTACAACTCTAATAACATAGATGAAATTGAATTTTCTATAGTTAGATTATTGGAAAAAAATGGATTAGAATTTTTTGAAATACAAACACTAGAACGAATAAATAATAACGAACAAATAGATATTTTATTTAAAATTGTAGAAACTAAACCTCAGTATTTAAAACAAATAAATATTTATGGAAATACTCGAACCTATGATTATGTAATTAGAAGAGAATTGGATGTTGTAGAAGGAGATGCAATTAATAAAACTAAAATTAAACTAATAAAAAAACAATTAAATAGAATGGGTATTTTTAGTGATGTTAAAGTAACTCCCTCTGATTCTATTTCAACTAATAAAGACTTAGATATTGAAGTTGAGGAAACTCAAACCGGATCATTTAATGTTGGTTTATCAATAGGTACATTTGATGGAATTAGTTTTATTAGTGGTTTAAAAGAAAAAAATATTAACGGAACAGGTAGATCTGTTGAATTTCTTTTAAATACTAGTGAGGATAACAAAGCGTTTACTTTAAGTACTACTGAAAAACTATTTTTTAACAGTAAAATTGATCATAAATATTCTGCTAATTATAAAGAAAATGATTATTCAAAATCTAAATCCTATAAAAGTAACACATTAATATTAGACACAGATTTTACTTATGTTCTAGCGCAAAATTTATTTCATACATATGGTATTGGTTATCAATTAAAAGACTATACTGTTACAGACTCAAGCACAGTTTCAGATAGTATAGCTAATTCTGCTGGTGAGACTATAAGCTTTAATATTAAAAGTGAATTAACATTTAATTCTTTAAATTCATTCATCAGACCGTCTACTGGTAATTATTATAATTTTTCTAATTATTTACAAACACCTTCAAGTTCTTCAAATGGATATGTTAAAAATACTTTCTTATTAAAAAAATATTTAGAGCAAAATCAAAACATATATTCTTTCCAAGCTAGAATTGGCAATATTTATAGCTTAAATGATGCAGAAATTTTATCTGATGATAAATTCTCTCTAGGTGGAAAATGGCTTAGAGGTTTTGATAGTTTTGGTGCTGGTCCAAGAAATTCAAGAACTGCATATGTTGGGGGTAATAATATAATAGCTGCAAAATTAGATTATTCTAAACCTGTAACATTAAATGATCAAAACCCTATTTATTTAAATTTATTTAATGATTATGGTTTAGTCTGGGGTAATAAAAATACAGTTACATCCTCTAATAATTCAATTAGAGCCTCTTATGGTTTTGGTATTAATTATTATTCTCCTATTGGTCCAATAGGTTTTAGCTGGGGATTTCCACTTTCTGATGAAGAATATGACATAAAAAGAATGTTTATGTTTACAATAGGGAATTTAAATTGAATTCAAAAATAATTATATTTTTTCTTTTATTAATATATTCAACAACTACTCAAGCCACAAATATAAGAGTTGTAGATTTACAGTTATTAATTAACGAGAATATTTATTTGCGCAACTTAATTAAAGAAATTGAAAAAGATCAAATTTCTCATAGAGAAAAATTTAGTATAATTGAAATAGAACTCCAAAATGAACTTAAAAATATCAATGAATCCAAAGTTATTTTGGATAATGAAGAAATAGATATTTTGATTAATAAATACAACGAAGATTTAAATAATTTTAATTTTGAAGTTCAAAGATTTAATTCTTATTATGAGAAAGAGTTGAATTCATTTAAAAATACTATTCTTGAAAAAATATTAGAAATTCTTGAAGATTTTTCTTTAGAAAATAAAGTTGATTTGGTATTAGACTCAAATAATTATATTTTATCATCAAATTCTATAAATATTACAGATTTAATATTAAATGAATTAAATAAAATAACATTCGATATAAGTTTTGAAAAATATAAATAAAATATCTTATTTAAAAATTAATAATTTCTTAAGTAATTATAATATATATCCTAAATCTAATTTTAATGATGATGATTTTTTTGAATCTGTTAAATCATTTTCAACTGCCTCAAATAATGATCTGACATTTATTAACAATAACTCTTCAAAAGATAAAATACAAAAAATCAAAGCAAAAGGATGTTTAATAAATATAGGGAATGTAGATTTTCTTCCAATAAATACAATACCTATAATTGTAGAAGATCCATATAAAGCTTTTGCAATATTAACAAATTTATTTTATGAAAAAGAAATTTCAAATAGCTTAATTTCTAAAAACTCTTTCATTAGTAAAAAAACTGAAATAAATAAAAATGCTCAAATAGACTCATTTGTAAATATCAAAAAAAATTGTACAATTCATAGTAATGTTATAATTGGCGCTAATTCTTCGATTGGTCCAAATGTAACAATCTATGATAATACTATAATTAATCCAAATGTAACTTTGTCAAATTGCATTATTGGTTCTAATTGTATAATTAAGTCTGGAGCAGTAATTGGTGGTACAGGTTTTGGATTTGAGCCTGTTTCTAAAATTAGAATCCAGCATTTTGGAAATGTAATAATTAAAAATAACTGTAATATAGGTTCTAATACAACTATAGACAGGGCTGTTTTTGATTCTACTATTATTTCTGAAAATTCATTTATAGACAATCTTGTTCAAATTGCTCATAATGTAATTATTGGAAATGATGCAATAATTGCAGCTCAAACTGGAATTGCTGGAAGTACAATCATAGGTAACAATGTTATGATTGGTGGTCAAGTTGGTATTGCAGGGCATTTACAGATAGGTAATAATGTTACAATAGCAGCTAAAAGTGGCGTTACTAAAAATATAAATAATAATTCTACAGTTGCAGGATTTCCTGCAATAAATATAAAAAAATGGAAAATAATGAATATTAAATTAAATAAACTATAATATAATGAAGCTAAATATTGATCGAATCAAAGAATTAATTCCTCATAGAAAACCTTTTTTGTTTATTGAAGAATGTACAATCTTAGATAGAGGAAAATCAGGTGAATCTTTTAGAACTTTTTATGAAAATGAATATTTTTTTGAGGGCCATTTTCCAAATAATCCTATAGTTCCAGGAGTTGTGATTGTAGAAGCTATGGCTCAAACTGCAGGGGTTGTTGTTTCAGAAAATTTAAGTAGTGAAGAAAATAAATCTGTTTTATTTATGAGTATTAATAAGGCTAAATTCCGTAAACCTGTTTATCCAAATTTTAATATAAGATTCTATGTACAAATGATTAATAGTGTTAAAAATGTATATAAGTTTTTAGGAAAAGCGTACTATGTAGACACGCTAATATCTGAAGCTGAATTTTCTGCTATGATTACTGATAAGTAATATTTTGTAATAAATTATTACTACAAATTAAAATTTTATGATTTAAAAAATAAAAATGTCTAATAATAGTTTCATTTCAAAAAAAGCTAAGATAGATCCAAGTGTTAAGATTGGTCCTTTTTGTTATATCGGTGATAATGTTGTAATTGAAAAAAACTGTATATTAAAATCTCATGTGTCAATTGTTGGAAATACTTCAATTGGAGAAAATAATGTTTTTTATCCTTTTTGTTCTATAGGATCAAGCCCACAAGATTTAAAGTTTAAAGATGAAAAAAGCTTTTTAATAATTGGAAAAGATAATGTTTTTCGAGAATATGTTACTGTAAATCCTGGGACAGAAGGGGGTGGTTTGAAGACAATTGTTAAAGATAATTGCTTATTTATGGTTGGCTCTCATATAGCACATGATTGTAAAATTAATTCAAATGTTATTTTGGCGAATAATGCAACTCTTGCTGGACATGTTGAGATAGGTGAAAATGCAATATTAGGAGGAAACTCAGCAGTACATCAGTTTGTGCAAATAGGTAAGTTTTCAATGATTGGTGGAATGAGTGGAGTAGAAAAAAATATTCTACCTTATTGTATATATATTGGCATCAGAACAGGCATTAAAGGTATAAATTTAATTGGATTAAAGAGAAATAATGTATCAAATAGAAACATAAAAATTATTTCAAATTTTATAAAAGAAATTTTTGATAAAGAATCTACTTTAAACTTTAAATTAAATAATTTGGATCAAAAATATGCAAATATCAATGAAATAAATGAGATTATTAAATTTATTAATAATTCAAATAAAAGAGGAATTGCCAATTTAAACAATGAATAAAATTGGTATTATTGGAGGTGGAGGACAATTACCACTTGCTATTGGTAAGAGTCTTTTGAATAAAAACTTTAGAGTAGTTTTTTTTATATTAGAAGAATTTTATAATAATAATTCATATAAAGATCTTGAAGTAATAAGAATAAATCTTCATTCTGCCAAGAAAATTATTCAAATATTAAAATTAAATAATATAAATAGTATTATTATGGCTGGAAATATTTCAAGACCTAGCTTAACAGATCTAAATTTTGATTTCCAAACTTTTAAATTAGCAAAAAAACTTTTATTGAATAAAACAGGCGATAATAGCCTACTTGTTTCTATAAAAAATTTTTTCTCAGAAAATGGTTTTAAGTATTTTGATTGGAAAACCCACTGCCAAGAACTTTTTGCCGATGAAAAATACTTATCATCTACAAAACCTTCATTAAAAGCTAAAAAAAATTTAGAGAAATCCCTATCTGTGTTTAAAGTATTTGGTAAATTAGATATTGGACAATCTATAATTGTTCAAAATCAAATTGTATTAGGTGTTGAAGCAGTTGAAGGTACTGATAATTTAATAATACGATGTAAAGATTTAAAGAAAAGTGGAGATAGAGGAATTTTAACAAAATTTTCAAAATATAAACAAAGTAATATTATTGATGTCCCTACTATTGGAGAGAAAACAATTAAATTACTAAAAGAAAATAACTATGAGGGTGTTTTTATAGAAAAAAATAATTGTATAATTCTAGATAAGCATAAAACTATTGATTTAGCTAATAAATATAACATATTTATTTCTACCTGTAGCAAAATTGAGTAAAAATAAAAAAATATTTATTTGCTGTACAGAGCAATCTGGAGATAATATTGTTTTTAATATATGCAAAAAAATAAAAAAATATAACTATCAAATTGATGGTGTTTGTGGTCAATCCTCTGAAATTTTTTTTACTAAAAAGTTTTATGATATAAGTTCATTTAAATCATTAGGTTTGTTAGAAATTTTACTTTACATACCAAAGTTTTTACAAATTATTAATAACTTAAAAAATGAGATTTTGCTTAATAAATATGATTTGGTTATATGTGTTGACTCACCTGACTTTAATTATCAGTTAGCCAAAAAATTAAAAAAAAATAACTTTCAAAATAATATTATTCAAATTGTTGCCCCAACTGTATGGGCATGGAGAAAAGGTAGAGCCAAAAAATTTGCTAAAGTTTATAATGAAATATTTACATTATTTAATTTTGAAAAAAAATATTTTGAAAATGAAGGTTTAAAATCTACTTTTATTGGTCACCCAGTTTCACTTATAAAAAAAAATTATTATGATATTAAAAATAATAAAAATTTAATAGCCTTTTTACCAGGTAGTAGAGAAAACGAAATTAATAAACTTTTACCATACTTTAAAAATATTCATGATTATTTATTAAATCATAAAATAAAAAAATATAAAATTTTTATTCCAACATTACCACATTTAATTGATAAAATTAAAGATCTTACAAGTGATTGGTCTTTAGATTTAATAATATCAGATGATAATGATAAAAATGAACTTTTTTACAAAAATGTTTTTATTAGTGTTACTTGTTCTGGTACTGCTTCTTTGGAATTATCTAAACGTTTGATTCCTCAAATTATTATATACAAACTTAATTTTTTAACTTTTTTTATTTTTTCTTTTTTTATTAAAATTAGATTTGCAAATATTCTTAATATTTTAAATAATAGAATGATTATAAAAGAAGTTGTTAATAAAGATTTAAATAGAAATAATTTATTAAAAGCTTTTGATAATCTATTAAATAATAAAAATTTTAGGGACGAGCAGATTTTTGAAATTCAAAATATTTTACCCGAAATTGAAAACTCAATTAATCCTTTTGATATTTGTGAAAAAAGAATAACTGATATTATTTCCACAACCATTTAAATATTGATTTTTTCTCTCTAGTTGACTCTTTTTGAAAGGCTCTTGAGGTTTTTCCTAGGTATAATTGTCTTGGTCTTCCAATTTTATTGATTGGATCTTCAATCATTTCTTTCCATTGGGAAATCCAGCCCACAGTTCTTCCTATTGCAAATAAAACAGTAAACATACTAGTCGGAAATCCTAAAGCTTTTAAAATAAATCCAGAATAAAAATCAACATTTGGATATAATTTTTTTTCAATAAAATAATTATCTTTTAGAGCTACTTTTTCTAGCTCTAAGGCAATTTTTAAGAGTGGATCATTGTATTTGTTTAATTCTTCTAAAACTTCATGAGCACTTTCCTTCATTACTTTGGCTCTTGGATCATAATTTTTATAAACTCTGTGACCAAAGCCCATTAATCTAAAAGGATCATCCTTATCTTTTGCCTTGTTTATATATTCGGGTATGTTTTTAACATCTCCAATTTCTTCAAGCATCTTAATTACGGCTTCATTTGCTCCTCCATGTGCAGGACCCCATAGTGATGCAATTCCTGAAGCTATACAAGCAAATGGATTAGCTCCTGATGATCCAGCTAATCTTACAGTAGATGTAGAGGCATTCTGTTCATGATCTGCATGAAGAATAAAAAATCTATCCATAGCTTTAACTATTTTTGGACTAATTTTAAAATCCTCTGTTGGTACTGAAAAAGTCATATACAAAAAGTTTTCTGCATACGATAAGTCATTTCTTGGATAAACAAATGGTTGTCCTATTGAGTATTTATAAGCCATTGCACCAATGGTAGGCATTTTAGCAATTAATCTATGACAAGCAATCATTCTTTGATTTACATCTGAGAAATCAGTACTATCATGATAAAAGGCTGAAAGCGCACCTACAACACCAACCATTATTGCCATAGGATGGGCATCTCTTCTAAACCCTCTATAAAGATGGACTAATTGTTCATGAATCATTGTATGTTTAGTTATTACATCTTTAAATTTTTTTTTGTCTTCAGGAGATGGTAGATCACCATGTAAAAGCAAATAACAAACTTCTAAAAATTCACTATTGCTTGCTAATTCATGAATATCATAACCTCTGTGTCTTAAAATACCATTGTTGCCATCAATATATGTAATCGACGAATCACAAGAAGCCGTAGATGTAAAACCTGGATCATAAGTAAACATTCCTGTTTGTTGATATAATTTTCTAATATCCAAAACATCAGGACCATCAGTTCCTTTAATAACTGGAAGATCATAAGATTTACCTGTTTCATTATTAAATAATGTAAATGAATTTTTTTGTTTATTATCTTCGTAATCTGCCATGTTAAATTTTATATTTATTTAGTCTTTCTAATGATTGCTGTTTACCTAATATCATAAAAATATCTGTAATAGAAGGTCCATTATATTTATTAGTAAGCAAATATCTTATTGGTTTACCTAAAACAGGAAAATTTAGATTATTTATCTTTAAAAAATCTTTTATTTCTAAATTAATAATTTCATACTCCCAATTTGTAATATTATTAATTAATTTTAAAAAATCATCAAAAACATTATTAAAATCATCTTTAAATTTCTCATTTTTATCAAATTTAAAATTTTTATTAAAATATATTTTAGTAATTTTTATCATTTCTTCATATTTATAAATGTCTTTTTTATAAATATTAAAAATCCGAATTACTTTTTCCTTATCTTGATCTATATGCTTTTGTAATTGTAAATTTGTTTGACAATAATTTACAAACGAATTTAAATTATTTTCTTGCTTTAAATAATAATTATTAAAATAATTTAGTTTTTTATAGCTAAAAATACTCGAGGATTTAGATAAAGATTTTATATCAAATTTTGAAATTATATTATTAAGTTGAATAATTTCATCATCTTGATTTTTAGGGGACCATCCTAGTAAAATTAAATTATTAATAATTGCCTCGGGTAAATAACCCTGTTCTTTTAAATCTATTAGATTTACTGAACCATGTCTTTTTGAAAGTTTTGCGCCATCTTCACCATGTATTAGAGGAATATGTGCATATTTTGGAATTTCCCAATTCATATATTCATATATAAATTTTTGTCTAAAATAATTATTTAAATGATCATCTCCTCTAATAATAAAATTTACTTTAAGATCATGGTCATCAACTACAACTGATAGCATATATGTTGGGGTACCATCTTTACGAACTAGAACATAGTCATCTATTTCAGAGTTTTTTACTTTGACAGTACCTTGAACTTCATCTTCTAAAATTTCATTTCCATAAGAGGGTATTTTAATTCTAATGACATAATCTTTTTCAAGAGTTTGAATTTCTATATTTTTTTCACAAGAAATGCATATTTTTTTTGAATTGATTTCACCTGAATTTATTTTCCTTCTTCTTTCACTCAGTTTCTCTTCGCTACATATACATTTATATGCTTTGTTATAAGATATAAGTTTATTAGCTATTTCAAGATGTCTATTGATATTTTGAGACTGAATTTGTGGCTCATTATCCCAATATATGCCTAACCACTTTAAACCACTAAGAATATTATTTTTAAACTCTTCTGTTGATCTTTTTTTGTCTGTGTCTTCAATTCGTAAATAAAACTTTGAATTGATATTTTTGGATTTACTTATAAAATTAATAAGAGCTGTTCTTACGCTTCCAATGTGGAGATTGCCTGTAGGAGATGGTGCGAATCTAGTAATTATTTCAGTCATTAATAAAATGACTATTAATTATATTTTCTTATAATGCCAGATAAAGTGCCTTGAATCTGTACATCCCCAATATTATGTTCTTTGATATCGTAAGCTCTATTTGCAGGAATTAGATAAATTTTTTGATTTGTCATTTTAATTTTTTTAAGAGTAATTTCATTATCTAAGGTTAACACAGCAGCTATTTTACCGTTTTCAGCAGAGGTAGATTTTTTTATAATAGCTATATCTCCATCAAAAATACCTTCATCAATCATTGATAGACCTTTAACTTTTAAGCCAAAATAAGTTGAATGCTTTGAAACTAGTGATTTAGGTACCGAAATCATAGAGTCAGAAGAATTTATAGCTTCTATTGCTTCACCTGCAGCAATTGAGCCAACTAGTGGAATATTTAAGAAGCTTTCTTCTTTATTAGTTCCACCCTGATTATTTGGAAGAACTTTAGTTATTTCCATCGCCCTTGCTTTATGTTTTAAACGCTTGATATAACCTCTTTGCTCTAAACTTGTAATTAATCTATGTATTCCTGATTTAGATTTTAGATTAACAGCGTTTTTCATTTCTTCAAAAGAAGGGGAGATGTCATTTGAGGATATATAATCACTCAAGTAAATAAATAGTTCTTTTTGTTTTTTAGTTAACACATGTTCTATATATGTTCTCTTTTTGAGAATTACAACACTTATCTTAATTATATTTAAATCTTAAATGTCCCTGATTTCCCACCTTTTTTTGAAATTAGCTTTATATTGGCTATTTTAATAGATTTATTTAAGTATTTGCACATATCATAAATTGTCAAGCAAGTTACGCTAACTGCAGTCAAAGCTTCCATTTCTACACCAGTTTTTGAACTAGTTTTAACAATAGCTTTAACTTTCATTGAGTTTTTTTTTACGTTTTTTATTATTTCTATTTCTACCGCATCTAATTGAATATTATGACATAGAGGGATTAATTTAGATGTTTCTTTAGCGCCCATTATTCCAGCTAATATTGCTATATTTTTAATATTTCCTTTTTTTGATTTTAAAGTCTCAATTTTTTTGAAACTATCTCTATTAAAAATTACCTCACCTTCAGCCTCCGCTATCCTTTGAGTGATATTTTTATCTCCAACATCAATCATAATTGGAGAATTTTTTTTATCTAAGTGATTAACCATGCTTTAATAATTTTTTAATAAAAGATGAATAATCTTTGGATCTTAAAATTGACTCACCAATGAGAAAGTTGAAAATTCCAAGTTCATTATACATTTTTATATCATCTGATGATTTAATTCCACTTTCAGCTATTACAGTATAATCTTTACCAATACTTGTAAATAAACTTGCGGAATTATTAATATCGGTTGTTAAATTTTTCAAATTTCTATTGTTGATTCCTAATATAGGATAGTTTAACTTAAGAGCTCTTTTTATTTCACTTTCATCATGAGTTTCGATAATACAATCTAAGTTAATTTCATTGGCTATTTCTAAAAATTTTTTTAATTGATCATCACTTAAAATTGAAACAATTAGTAAAATAACATCAGCTTGATAAACTTTGCTTTCATAAATTTGATATTCATCAATTATAAAATCTTTTCTTAAAATTGGTATATTTGTATTTTGTTTAATATATGATAAATGATCAATTTCGCCTTGAAAATAATTCTTTTCAGTTAAAATTGAAATTGCATTAGTTCCAGCTTTTTCATATATTTTAGCAATTTCTATTGGTTCATAATTATTAATAATTTCTCCAGCACTTGGGCTTGCTTTTTTTATTTCACCAATAATAAAATTTTTTTTTTTAATACTTGAGTTTATAATATTTTTCTTAAAATCTCTTTTTATAATATTATCTGATACAAGTTTCTTAAGAGAATTAAGGGAACATTTTTTCTTTAAAATTTCTATTTCTAATTTTTTATCTTCACAAATTTTTTTTAGAATATTATTCATTATTAATACTTTCTAAAAAATATTTTGTTTTTCCTTCATTTATTGTTTTTTTAGCAATTAACGCTCCTTCTTTTATATTGCTAGCTTTACCTGAGAGATAAATTGCTGCACCTGCATTAATTTCAACAATTTTTTGAAAATGATCATATTCTCCATTAATCATTTTTACAAAACATTGTGAATTATATTTTGGATCACCACCTTTTATATCTTCAAGAGAAATATAATCATAACCAATATCACGAGGATCAAAATTATAATTTCTAATAAATTTATTTTTTAATTCACAGATATAAGTATTTTGACTAAGTGTAATTTCATCCAATCCATCAAAACCATGGACTATCAATACTTTATTTGATCCTAATTCTTTTAACACTTCACAATGAATGTTAAGCCATTTTTTATCATAAACACCCAAAAGTTGATTTTTTGCATTAGCAGGATTTGTTAATGGTCCCAAGAGATTAAAAATTGTTCTTGTTTTCAAATTTTTTCTGACATTAATTACATGCTTCATTGCTGAATGATGATACTGAGCAAACATAAAACAAAAATTATTATTTTTTAATTGTTCCTCTAATTTTTTTGGATCATCTGAAAATTTATAACCAATGCTCTCAAGCATATCTGCTGAACCAGATTTAGAACTTACTGATTTATTTCCATGTTTTGCTATTTTTACACCACAACTTGCAGCAACTAAAGAAGCAGCAGTTGATATATTCAAAGTGTTAGACATATCACCACCTGTACCGCACGTATCAACTACATCATCTAAAGAATTAATTTTTAAAGACTTAGATCTCATAATTTTTGCAGCACCTAGGATTTCATCCTTAGTTTCACCTTTAATTTTAAGGGCAATTAAAATAGCTGATGTTTCAATTTCATTTAATTCTCCATTCATAATTGTATTAAAAAGAAAAAATGATTCATCATAAGTTAAATTAGTTTGGAAAAATAATTTATTTTTTATATTATTAATTTCCATATTGAATTAAGTTTAAAAAATTTTTTAATAAATTTTTTCCAATTTCAGTACCAATACTTTCAGGATGAAACTGAAAACCATAAATAGGTAATTGTGTATGTGCTATTCCCATAATAATTTTATTTTTTGTTTCTGCTGTAATTATAAGATCTTTTGATAGGGTATTTCTATCTATAATTAAAGAATGATATCTTGTAGCTAAAAAATTATTTTCAATATTGTTAAAAATTTCGTGATTAAAGTGTTTCATGTTATCTATTTTACCATGCATAATTTCATTACATTTTATAATTTTTCCACCAAATGCCTGTCCAATGGATTGATGACCTAAGCAAATTCCCAAAATGGGGAACGTGGTTTTTAATTCTGTAATTAGTTTTAGGCAAATACCTGCTTCGTTTGGTGTACATGGTCCGGGAGAAAGTACAATTGCTTTTGGTTTAATTTCTTTAATTTCCTCAATTGTTATTTTGTCATTTCTGAATGTGTCTACCTCTGCTCCTATTTCATTTAAATAATGCTTAACGTTGTAAGTAAAACTATCATAATTATCGATTAAAAGTATCATTAATTATATTTATAAGAGTCTTTAGCTGCTTCCATCAAGGCTCCTGCTTTATTCATTATTTCCTGATATTCATCTTCAGGATTTGAGTCATATACGACTCCACCACCTGCTTGGACATATAATTTGTTATCCTTTACTAATCCACTTCTTAAACTTATACATGTATCCATATCACCATTTGAGTCAAAATAACCCATACATCCAGCATAAAAACTTCTGTTTAAGTTCTCAAGCTCTTCAATAATTTCCATAGCTCGAATTTTTGGAGCTCCTGAAACTGTACCAGCTGGAAATCCAGCTTTTAATGCATCAACAGCATCATATTTTTCATCAATTAATCCTTCAACATTTGAAACTATATGCATAACATGAGAATAATATTCTATTATCATTTTTTCTGTTACCTTTACTGATTTATTTTTAGCTACTCTTCCAACATCGTTTCTGCCCAAGTCTAGGAGCATTAAATGTTCTGCAAGTTCTTTTTGATCTGCAAGCAAATCTCTCGATAATTCTAGATCTTCATTTGCATTTTTCCCTCTTTTTCTAGTTCCAGCAATTGGTCTAATTGTAATTTTTCCATCTCTGAGTTGTACTAGTAATTCTGGACTTGAAGCCACAAGACCAAAGTTATCAAAATTTAAATTTACCAAATAAGGAGAGGGGTTTAACCTCCTTAACGATCTATATAAACTGATTGCTTCTAAATCATAATTTGTTTCAAATCGTTGCGAAGTGACAACTTGAAAAATATCACCCTTTTTAATATATTCTTTTGCTTTGGAAATGATTGAAAAATATTCTTTTTTTGAATAGTTTGACTTAAAGTTTAGATTTGAATTTATTTGACTTTTTTGTGTTTGGATAAAGCTTTCTTTTAATTTATTTACTTTTAACTCTAATACTTCTTGCGCTTTGTTATAAATATTCTCAAAATTTTTATCATCATTAGGATACACAACTGTCATAACACTAATACTATCTTTAATATTATCAAATACAGTAACTATTTTGGGTCTTATCAGAACAGAGTCAGGTATATTGATGTTATCTTTATTTTTCAAATCAATCTGTTCCATGTATTTTATCATTGGATATCCTAAATAACCAACAAGAATAGGATAGGGGACATCTATTTCACCTTTGTCAAACTTTGATATTTCAATTAAATTTTTTAGAGAATCAATTGGTTTCGTTGAAATGTTATAGTTATAATTTATATCCTGATAAAATATAGACGCACAATTATCGTTTACTTGCCATATTATATCTGGATCACAACCTAGGAGTGAATATCTTCCTCTAAGACTTCCTCCTTCAACAGATTCTAATAAAAATGAATATTTCTGATTATTTTTAAGTTTTAATAAACAGGATATTGGTGTTTCAATATCAGCTATTAAATCTCTTGTTAAGATTTGAGGTTTATTTTGTCTTAGACCTTCAATAAATTTTTTTTTAATTTCATTCATTAATATTGGCTAATTAAAGCCTGAATCAATTTATCATTTGTTGAAATATTTTTATCTTTAATTATTTCAGAACCAAAATTACTTCTTAATTCAGAAAGCATTGATATTGATTGTAAATTAGTATCTTCACTAGGGAAAGAAATTTGTTTTAATTCACTTATGTATATATCTTTGTTAGAAATACTTAAGGAGATCTCGCTTATATCATCTGTAAAAACTTTATTTTTTAAAGTCGAAGGAAAGGAGCTATTATCTAATTTAATATCTTCATTTGATATTGTTGCATCTACAAAATTTGAAATTTCTTTTAAAGAATTTGAAGTTGCTAATATTTCATCAACCTTAGCTTCTATACTTTCAATCTTTAAAGAATTTACCCAATCGTTTGATACAAGTTCAAATACTTCTTTCAAATCATAAGGTCTTTCAACTTGAATATTATCAACATTGACAATAAAAGATCTATTCTCATCTATATCTTCAATGTCACTAACAAAATCTTTATTAGTAGCAAATCCTTTTGCTATTACTTGATTTACTATTAAATCATTTTTAGCTTGAATATTTTGTCTTTCTACATTTTTAATATTAATAATTTCGAGAGTATTATCTTCAGCTATTTCATTTAATGACAAACCATCAAGAATTTGTTGCCTAATTTTATTTTTTAAATCTATTATAAAACTATCAATTTCAGCTTTTAAGAGTGTATCAGTAATTTCTTGCTTTGAATCATCTAAAGTTTTTTGTTTTTCGGGGTAAATATTATCAACTAATATAATATGTTTTGCAATTGTTGTTTCTACAACATCTGATATTTGATTTTTTTCTAAATTGAAAATTTCTTTTGATAAAATTTCTAAAACATCACTTTGTGCTACTTTTGAGAACTCATTAAATACAATATTTTTATTATTTGCAAACTCTATAATTTGTTTTTTGTTAAAAGATAAAATATCATTTTTGAATTTAGATGCTTCTTCAATATTTTTAAAATTAAATTGAATAAAATCTCTCTTTTCTGGAATTAAAAAAATCTTTTTATTGTTGTTGTAGTAGTTTTGAATTTGAGAGACTGATGGAGTAAATTGTTCAATGTAATTACTTGAATCAATTATGATATATGATATGTTTCTTTTTTCAGGATTCATGTAAGAATTAATATTTTTATTAAAAAATTCTACTATTGAACTATTATTAATAGATATATCTAAATCACTGAAATTAGATAATTGATAATCATTGATGTTAATTTTTATTAAATTAACATTCCTTGTATGATTATTATATTTATTTAAAACTGTTTGCATTTTATTAGGATATCTAATTTCAAAAAATAATTTATCAAAAACTCTTGATCGAGCTTCATAATCAATGATTTTAACTAAATCATCTATTTTTAAATTTTGTTGAGATAAAAAGGAGTTTAGCGCTCTTTCATTAAGTTTATTATTTTTATTATATAAATTTGGAAATCTTTTTTTTGTTTCGGTTGCTACTACAGTTTCATCAACTATAAATTTTTTGCTATCAAATTCGTTTTCAAAAACAGCATTATTTACAAGCTGACTTAATGCCATAGAGTGAATTTGAAAAGCTTGAATCTCCTCACTCGTGAGAGGCTTACCAAACATTTGACTGTATTGGTTTATATTCATTTGCATTACTCTTAGAAATTTAGATGTCGAAATAGGTGTTCCAGAGACTGAGGCCACCACGTTATCTGAATTAAATAAATTAGAATATCTTTCTCCACCTCTAAAGAAGAACAAACTTAATCCAAATAGTATCGCTAATACGAAAGCAATTTTTGATTTTCCTAGGGCTCTAAACATAAATTAGGTTGCTTCTATAATAATAGTTTCTATAAGGGAATTAATTATGATCAATTTAAACAACTTTTCTTCATTTTTTATTGCAAATTGGAAATTACATGGTGATTTTAAGTTTATTGATCAATTTATCAGTGAACTTATTCTACCTGAAGATCGCTCAAAGTGCGTTGTTATCTGCCCAACTTCAGTTTATTTGGATTATATTAGTCGAAAGAACAAAAATTTATATTTTGGTGCTCAAAATGTATCTCAATATAAAGAAGGTTCTTTCACGGGAGAAATTTCATGCTCTTCCTTATCTGATTTAAAAATTAATTTTTGTATAGTTGGTCACTCAGAAAGAAGAAAAATTTTCAATGAGACAAATTATGATGTTAATCTAAAATCATCCCAACTGATAGAAAACAATATTATTCCAATTTTATGTATTGGTGAAACATTAGATGAAAAAAATAATGGTGAAACAAATAATGTTTTAGCCAAACAATTAGATGAAGGAATACCGGAACTTTCTAATTCAGATAATACGATAATTGCTTATGAACCTGTTTGGGCAATAGGTTCAGGGTTGACACCTACATATGAAGAAATTGATAATACTCATCAATTTATAAAAAAGTATCATGCTAAATTTAATAAATATAAAGTTGTATACGGTGGGTCAGTTAAGTCCAATAATGCAAAAGAAATAGTATCTTTGTCAAATGTTGATGGTGCATTAATTGGAGGAGCTTCCTTAAAGTCTAAAGAATTTACAAAGATAATAAAAGATTAATATCTTGATTTATAAAACTTAATAAATATAAGGATTTCATGTTAACATTGATAATTATTCAACTAATACTTGCAGTTCTTCTTGTTATTCTCGTTTTACTTCAGGGAAGTGATAATGAGGGACTGGGCCTAGGCGGCGGCGGCGGCGGTCTTGGAGGAATGATGTCAGCAAGAGGTTCTGCAAATTTGTTATCTCGACTAACAGCTCTTACTGCAACTTTATTCATGGTCATGAGTGTTGTATTGACAATTGTTGCTTCTGTAGGTTCTGAAAGAAATGTCTTGGAATCACTGCCATCTATTAATTCTGAAGCTGAAACATCTCAAGAACCTGCAATTCCTGAAAATAATTAATATTATTAGCTTGAACTAGATACCTCAATTCTGTATCAGAGTTATCCGTAATGCAATATGTATTTATTACGGGCGGAGTAGCCTCATCTCTTGGTAAAGGAATAGCATCTGCGGCAGTCGCATCACTACTCCAACAAAGAAATTTCAAAGTAAGAATAAGAAAGTTAGATCCCTATTTGAATGTTGATCCAGGTACAATGAGCCCTTACCAACATGGAGAAGTATTTGTCACTGATGATGGTGCTGAAACTGATCTTGATCTGGGTCATTATGAAAGATTTACAGACAAATCTGCAAAAAATACAGATAGCACTTCTTCTGGAAGAATTTATTCAAATGTTTTAAAGAAAGAGAGAAAAGGAGATTATTTAGGAGCAACAATACAGGTCATACCTCATGTTACAGATGAAATTAAACTTTTTATAAATAGTGGATTTGAGGATGAGGATATTATAATTTATGAAATAGGTGGTACAGTTGGAGATATAGAGTCTTTACCTTTTTTAGAAGCTATACGTCAGATTAGAAATGATAAAAATATCCGTTCTGCATTGATTCACATGACCTATGTTCCTTACCTTAGTTCTGCTGGAGAATTAAAAACTAAACCAACTCAACATTCTGTTAAAGAATTACTTAATTCAGGAATCCAACCAGATATAATTATGTGTAGATGTGAAAAGAAAATTAATAAAGAGTCACTTGAAAAAATATCTCAATTTTGTAATGTAAAAAAAGATTCTGTAATTCCAGCACTTAACGCAAAATCTATTTATGAAGTTCCAATGATTTATTCTAAAGCTGGTCTTGATAAAGTTTTACTTGATCATTTAGGTTACGATACCACTAAATTTCCACTTAATTTAAAAGCATGGGAAAAACTAATAAAAAAAATAAATAATTTACAAAAAGAAGTTACCATTGGAGTTGTTGGAAAGTATACAAATCTTAAAGATAGTTATAAATCTCTAATAGAGGCATTAACTCATGGTGGTATAGAAAATAATGCAAATGTTAAAATCGAGTGGATAAATGCAGATAAAATTGAAAGTAATCAATTAATAAAAAAATTAAAAAGTGTAGATGGTATTCTTATTCCAGGTGGTTTTGGCTATAGGGGTGTTGAAGGAAAAATACATGCAATAAAATTTGCAAGAGAAAATAATATTCCTTTTTTTGGTATTTGTTTGGGTATGCAACTTAGTGTAATTGAGATAGCAAGGAATGTTCTAGGAAAAAAAGACTCTAATTCTACTGAATTTAAATCATCTAAAAATCCAGTAGTTAGTCTAATGACAGAATGGAATAATGAAAATAAAATTGAAAGAAGAGATGTGTCTAGTGATAAAGGTGGCACAATGAGACTTGGAGCTTATAAAGCTATATTAAAAAAAGGATCAAAAATAAGCAAAATTTACAACTCAGTTGAAATATCATAAAGACACAGACATAGATATGAGGTAGATTTATCTTATACAAAAAATTTTGAAGAAAATGGATTCAATTTCTCGGGTATGTCGCCAGATAAAGTCCTTCCTGAAGTCATAGAAAGCGTTAATCATAAATGGTTTATTGGCGTCCAATTTCATCCAGAATTAAAATCTAGACCTTTAGCTCCTCATCCTTTATTTTCATCTTTTATAAAGAATTGTATAAAATGAAAATTATTGATTTAGCAGATTTTGAAATATCAAATAATAATCAGTTTATTTTAATAGCTGGTCCATGTGTTATTGAAAATGAAAAACATTCTTTAATGATCGCAGAAAAGATTTCAAAGATATGTGAAAAATTGAGCATAAAATTTATTTATAAGTCTAGTTTTGATAAGGCTAATAGATCAAGCATTAATAGTAAAAGGGGCATTTCTATCGATGATGCCCAAAAAATATTTGAAAAAATAAAGTCAAATTTCAATTGTCCAATATTGACTGATGTTCATAATGAAGATCAATGTCATTTTTTTGCAAAATCTGAAAGTGTTGACGTTCTTCAAATTCCAGCCTTTTTATGTAGGCAAACAGATTTATTAATTTCTGCTGCAAAAACAAATAAAATTATTAATGTTAAGAAAGGTCAATTTTTATCACCTTATGAGGTTCCCAATATTTTTAAAAAAATTGAAAGTGCTGGTAATAATAAAATAATGATTACAGAAAGAGGAACATCTTTTGGTTATAATAATTTAATAAATGATTTTAAATCTCTAGATATTATGAAAAGTTTTTCTTACCCAGTAATATTTGATGCTACTCATTCTGTACAGGAGCCTGGAGGATTGGGTGAAAAAAGTGGAGGAAAAAGAGAGTACGTAACTACTTTATCTAAAGCTGCAGCTGCAGTAGGTGTTGCTGGAATTTTTATTGAAACACATAACGATCCTGAAAATGCACCAAGTGATGGACCAAACATGCTACATTTAGAAAATTTAGAGAAATTAATTTCAAAGTTAATTGAGTTTGACAATATTTCAAAAAAATAATTTTTTATAAAAATAATTTTAAATATAGAAAGGTAGAAATGGAAAAAATTAAAAACATTCATGCAAGGGAAATTTTAGATAGTAGAGGAAATCCGACAGTTGAATGTGATATTACTTTAGAAGATGGATCTTTTGGAAGATCATCTGTACCAAGTGGAGCATCTACAGGTATTCATGAAGCATTAGAACTAAGAGATGGTGATAAAAAAAGATTTTTTGGTAAAGGTGTTAAAAAAGCTATTAAAAATATTAATGAAATTATTAAAAAAGATGTGATTAGTAAGAATTTTGAAAATTATAGATCTTTTGATAAAGCTATCTTAGAATTAGATGGTACTGAAAACAAGTCTAATATAGGTGCAAATGCTACTCTTGCTGCAAGTTTGGCTTATGCAAAAAGTTTATCAGATCATTTTTCCGAAGATTTTTTCTCTTATATTTCAGAAAGTAGTAAGTTTTTATTACCTGTTCCTATGATGAATATTATTAACGGTGGTTCGCATGCAGATAATGATGTTGATATTCAGGAATTTATGATTGCACCTGTAGGCGCACCAAGTTTTTCTGAAGCTTTACGTTTTGGTTGTGAAGTTTTCCATTCATTAAAATCTTTATTAAAATCAAAAAACTTAAATACAAATGTAGGTGATGAGGGTGGATTTGCGCCTAACATAAATAGCTCAGCAGAAGTAATTGAATTAATATTAAGTGCAGTTGAAAAAACTGGTTTGAAAATTAATGATGAAATTCTTTTATCTTTAGATGTTGCATCGACTGAATTTTATAAAGACAATAAATATCAATTACGTGGCGAAGGTAAAACCCTTTCTTCTCAACAAATGGTTAGTTATTTAGAAAATTTATCAAGTAATTATCCAATTTATTCAATAGAAGATGGTATGTCTGAAGATGATTGGGATGGTTGGATTGAGTTAACAAAAAGTATTGGTAACAAACTTCAGCTTGTTGGGGATGATCTTTTTGTTACAAATATAAAAAGATTAAAAACTGGTATTGATAAAAAAGCAGGTAATGCAATTTTGGTTAAATTAAACCAAATAGGAACTTTATCTGAAACAATTGATGCTATAAATCTTGCAAAAGAAAATAACTTTTCTTCAGTTATTTCTCATAGATCTGGAGAAACAGAAGACACAACTATATCTGATTTATCTGTAGCTGTATCATCAGGTCAGATAAAAACAGGATCTTTATCTAGAACTGATAGAACTGCTAAATATAATCAATTATTAAGAATTGAAGAAAAGCTTGGTTCAAATGCCAAATATGCTGGTAAATCTATTCTAAAATATTGACATAAGCGAACATTATCTGATTAGTTGCACTTAAATATGAATAAATCCTTAATTTTAAAAAACAAGATTATTCTTTATTTATCTTTTTTAGTAACTTTCTTTATATTCTTATATTTAATATATTTTTTAATTTATGGTCAAAGAGGTCTTTTGAAGTATTTTTACCTCACAAAGCAAAATATTGATTACACAAATAGATTGGTTAGCTTAAGTTCAGAAAATGAATATTATAATGATCGTATCAAAAGATTACAGCCAAATACTATAGATTTGGACTTTTTAGATGAACAAGTAAGAAAAAAACTTGGTTTAATTGATAAAAATGAAATTGTTATTATCTTAAATGAATAAATAATTGACAAAAGTTTACAATTAAATATTAAAAAATTTACAAATATTTACAAATGAAAAAATTATCTAAAAGTGATCATTTAAAAATCTATTCCTATATGTTGAAAATTAGGCGTTTTGAGGAAAGGGCCGCTCAACTTTATGGAATGGGTCATATAGGTGGGTTTTGTCACTTATATATTGGTCAAGAAGCTGTTGTTGTTGGCGTACTAATGACAATAAAGAAAAATGACTCTGTTGTTACAACTTATAGAGATCACGGTCATATGATAGCAAGAGGATTAGATCCCAAAAAAATTATGTCAGAATTAACAGGAAGAGCCGTTGGTTATTCATCAGGTAAAGGTGGTTCAATGCATATGTTTTCTAAAGAAAATAATTTTTATGGAGGGCATGGTATAGTAGGTGCACAAGTTCCAATTGGAACTGGTATTGCTTTTACCCATAAATATAATGGTGAAAAAAATATCTGTCGAACCTATATTGGAGATGGCGCAATGAATAATGGGCAGGTTTTTGAGTCCTTTAATTTAGCTTCTCTCTGGAAACTTCCTGTTTTGTATATAATTGAAAACAATAAGTATGGAATGGGTACTTCTGTTAATCGAGCTTCTGCTGGATATGATTTATATAAAAGAGGTGAAGCTTTTGGAATCAAGGGTGAGATTGTTGATGGAATGGATGTTTATTCTATAATAAAAGCTGCAGATAAAGCTGGTGAATATGTAAGATCTGGTAAAGGTCCTTATATTCTAGAAGTTCAAACTTATCGCTATAGAGGTCATTCTATGTCAGATCCTGGAAAATACAGAACAAAATCAGAGTTAGAAAGATATAAAAATGCAGATCCAATTGAAGTAGTTAAAGAAGAAATAATTAAAAAGAAAATAGCATCAAAAAATGAATTGGAAAAAATTGGTAAGAATATCATTGAAGAGATTAAAGTTGCAGCAGATTTTGCTCTTAATAGTCATTACCCAAAAAATGAAGAATTGTTTACGGATGTTTATCAATAATGAGTATTGAAATTTTAATGCCAGCATTATCACCTACTATGACTGAGGGCAATTTAACTAAATGGTTAGTTACTGAAGGACAGGAAGTTAAAGCTGGAGATATAATAGCAGAAATAGAAACTGATAAAGCAACAATGGAAGTAGAAGCTGTGGATGAAGGCTTTATTGAAAAATTATTATTTAAAGAAGGAGATATTAATATTCCTGTTAATAAGCCAATTGCTATTATCTCTGATGAGCAAAAATCTAAAATAGTAAAACAGAACAATGATATTCAGTCATCTAAAAACTTAGATATCAAAGAAGTAAAAGAAACTAATTTAATTGAAAACAAACCTGAAAAAGAAAATATAATTCTTAATAAAAAGCAAATTACTATGAGAGAGGCAATCAGAGATACGATTGCTGAAGAGATGCGTAAAGACAAGAAAGTATTTATTCTTGGTGAAGAGGTAGCAGAATATCAAGGTGCATATAAAGTTACCCAAGGTTTACTTGAAGAGTTTGGTGAAAAAAGAGTAATCGACACACCTATTTCAGAACAAGGTTTCGCGGGACTCGCAGTAGGTGCGGCATTTAAAGGATTAATTCCTATTGTTGAATTTATGACTTTTAATTTTTCAATGCAAGCAATAGATCAGATAATTAATTCTGCTGCAAAGACATTGTACATGTCTGGGGGGCAAATTAATTGTCCTATTGTTTTTAGAGGACCTAATGGTGCAGCAGCTCAAGTTGCTGCTCAGCATAGCCAGGACTTTTCATCTTGGTATTCTCATGTACCTGGTTTAAAAGTAGTCTGTCCATCAACACCATTAAATTCTAAAGGGTTGCTCCGTTCTGCGATAAAAGATCCAAATCCAGTAATATTTCTTGAAAATGAAATTCTATATGGTCTTAAAGGTGAAGTTTCTTCTGATGATGATTATACAATTCCTTTTGGCAAAGCTAATATTGCAAAAAAAGGAACAGATACAACTATTGTTACATATTCAATAATGCTCCATAAATCACTTGAGGCAGCTAAAATTTTAAAAGACGAATTTGATTTAAATGTAGAGGTTATTGACCTTCAAAGTTTAAGACCTCTAGACACAGAGACGATTCTTAATTCAGTAAAGAAAACTAATCGCATAATTACTGTTGAAGAATCATGGCCATTTGCAAGTGTAGGTTCAGAGGTAGTTAATATTGTTCAAAAAAAAGCATTCGATTATTTAGATGCACCAATAATTAAGGTGAATAGTGCTGATGTACCAATGCCGTATTCAAGTTCATTAGAAAAGCTATATTTGCCACAAATAGATGATATTGTAAAAGCTGTTAAAGAAGTTAATTATATTTAGTATATTATGTCTTCAAAAATATTAATGCCGGCTTTATC
>MDSV01221496.1_pt1 | contig 29899 bp, 28 predicted proteins | sample 810851 | NCBI WGS metagenome assembly MDSV01 (sample SAMN05326640, study PRJNA326480) | marine metagenome | isolation source: seawater | place: Atlantic Ocean: North East | collected 2012 | reverse complement strand
CCAAATCTTTATTTGATACAATTCAATATGGACAAGCTTTTTATTCAAGCAGATGAATTATTAAGAGACTCTTTCATGCTTGCATGGCAAGTCTTTGAGAGTGGATATAGGCCTAATTATATTGTTGGTGTTTGGAGAGGCGGGGCACCGGTCGGTATTGCTGTGCAAGAATTCCTAGATGTTCTCAATGTGCCCTCAGATCATATAGCCATCAGAACATCTCACTACAAAAGTATGAATGAGAGAGATACTTCTGTTCAAGTCTATGGCTTGAATTATGTTATTAAAAAAGTTGAAGCTGAAGATTCATTATTAATTGTAGATGACGTTCATGATACAGGCATATCTATTCAGCAAATCGTTTCAGATATAGAAAAAGCTTGCAAAAAAAATACTCCAGAAATTAAAGTAGCCACTCCGTATTTCAAGCCTCAAAAAAACTTAACAAATAGACAGCCAGATTACTTCATTCATAAAACTGATAAATGGCTTGTCTTTCCTCATGAGCTAGAGGGCCTATCTTTAGAGGAGATCAAGCAAAATAAACCAGAGCTTAATGCCTTAATTGAAAAAATAAAACCTTACATCTCTTAAGAACTTTCAAGTGAAGTTTGCACTATAATAATTTTTTATAAAATAAATATTTATGATGGGTAATTCAGGGAATTTGACTTTGGATAAAAATAATCTTGATACGATTCTAGTTCTTGATTTTGGCTCACAATATACTCAGTTGATTGCCAGAAGAATCAGAGAATCAAATGTATATTCAGAGATTCTTCCTTGGGACATTTCAACTGAAAAAATTAAATTTTTTAAACCAAAAGGAGTTATTCTTTCTGGAGGTCCTGAGACAGTTACAGCATCCAATACCCCAAGAATTCCAAAAATAATTTTTGAACTAGACATACCAATTTTAGGAATATGTTATGGCATGCAGACATTAGCAGAGCAATTTGGCGGTCAAGTCTCTTCTTCCAAGAAAAAAGAATTTGGACATGCTGAAATTATTTTAGAGGAGACTTCATTATTATTTGATGATTTGAGCTCTGGGTCTAGCATGGATGTTTGGATGAGCCATGGAGATTATGTTTCAACTTTGCCAGACCAATTTAATATATTGGCCTCAACTAAGTCATCTCCTATCGCTGCTATGAAGCATATTGAAAAACCATTTTATGGTTTGCAGTTTCATCCAGAGGTAACTCACACAGAAGGTGGAAATACTGTTTTAGATAATTTTACATTCAAGATATGTAAATGTTCTGCTAAATGGAAAATGGAAAATCTTATCGAGCAGAGAATTATTGATATTAAAGAGAAAGTGGGCGATCAAAAAGTCTTATTAGGCTTATCTGGCGGAGTTGATTCATCTGTTACAGCTATGTTGCTAGATCGCGCTATTGGAAAAAACCTTACATGCGTATTTGTTGACAACGGGCTTCTGCGAAAAAATGAAGCTAAGGAGGTAGAAAATCTTTTTAGAAAAAAAATGGACTTTAATTTACTTTTTGTTGATGCAAAAAAGATATTCTATAGACATCTTAAGGGAGTATCTGATCCTGAGCAAAAAAGAAAAATCATTGGTAGAACTTTTATTGATATCTTCGATAATGAAGCTGCAAAACTGAATGACTCAATTAATTTTTTAGCACAAGGAACGATTTATCCAGATGTAATTGAGTCGTCTAAATCTGAATCCAAAGAGGCAAGAGTCATAAAATCTCATCATAATGTAGGAGGCTTGCCTGAAGATATGAAAATGCAGCTTGTCGAGCCTTTAAGAGATTTATTTAAAGATGAGGTAAGAAAAATGGGAGCTGATCTTGGACTTCCATTAGAAATGCTGAATCGTCATCCATTTCCAGGTCCCGGATTAGGCGTTAGAATTTTAGGTGAAATTAATCAAGGTAAGGTTTCTACTCTTCAGAATGCAGACGCAATTTTTATCGAAGAATTAATCAAATCAGATTTATATGATCAAGTTAGTCAAGCTTTTTGCGCCTACCTTCCAGTCAAATCTGTTGGAGTAGTAGGAGATGAAAGGAGATATGCAGATGTAATTGCGATTAGAGCAGTTAAAACAGTAGATTTCATGACCGCTACTTGGGCTAGACTTCCATATGATTTTTTGGCACATGTCTCAAATCGAATTGTGAATGAGTTGGAGGGAGTAAGTAGAGTGGTTTATGATATTTCAAGCAAGCCACCTGCCACCATTGAGTGGGAATAAAATAAATGCTCATACTTGAAAAATTCATAAATATTTATAAGGAGTAAAAACTTGTCACAGATAAGGTCTTTAAAGTTTATTACTTTTTGTATTGCTGCATATGCAATCTTATTCTTATTTAGCGTCTTTTTTCAAAGCTCAACAACCGGACAAAATTTTGATAATTTGTATTTTTTCAAGCTTATTGTAATGTTCCTAATCGCGGAACCTCACTTTGCATTTACAATACCTTTGCTTGTTGGCTACAAAGAGCAGTTTACGAAAAGGCCAATAGAATTTAAGGTCATACCTCTAATCATTATAGCCACAGGCAGCATCCTTTTCTTTTACTCAATGACTTTATTTGCGTTTATTTTTTTATTTGCAAACATATATCATGTTAATAGGCAAAGCTTAGGTTTTTTCAAACTACAAGCTCGTGCTTCAGCAAAACTTAATGCAACCTATGAGCCCTTATTGCATGGGTTTACTTTATTTTTTTTTCTTACTCGACTTATAGAAACAAACTTTAGTGAACGACTGATATTTTTTGGATGTTTCTTAATTGCGTTAATAATTTTGGGATGGTTTTTATTTAAAGAGGCAAAGGAAGATAAGTGGCTAAAGATTTGTTCCTATACACAAGGTTTTATGATTTTTTTACCCGTTGCTGTTTTTGAAGATATTTTACTTGCTTTTGCAATAGGTATAGCGATTCACTATATCCAATATATGGTAATTTCATGGCTAATATGTAGAAATTCTTTTAACTTTCCTTATTATAATTTGCTTTTGATTGTAGTACTTTATGCAACTCTTACCTCTAGTGCTCTAGGCGGTTTTATTACTCAAGAAAATCAAAGTCTAATAATATTTATTCCTACAATACTGCAGTTACTTCATTTTTATTTTGATGGATTTTTGTGGAGAAGAGATAATGAAGATGTTGCACTAGTTATCAAAAAAGGTTTGGCATAAGTAAATTAAAGCCTGTCATTAAATAAAAATAAGAAATAAAATTGAAAAAATGAACATAATTAAAGAAGCAAAAAAATCAAAATTTATAAATGATAATGGTATTTTATCTTCAAAAATTGATGATAGAACGACTCTCGAAGTAAGCCAGTTTTATAGCGAGGCTCCATTTCCAAATTATCAAGGTTATGAAAACTCATTTGTATTGAGTGAAATAGTTACAGAAAATAATTTTCTTAATGATCTAAAAAACCATGTACGATTTAACAAACGTTTTATTGAGGTTGGATCTGGTACGTGTCAATTATCCTTAGCTATGGCTGTTGGGGGTAATAGTCTTATTGTTGCCATGGATCCTACGAAAGAGTCTTTAAAACTTGGTAAGGAATTTGCTGAAAAGAATAATATCAGTAATGTGGTTTTTTTGAATTCTGATATTTTCGATGATGATGTTCAAGATAATTTTTTTGATGTGGTTTGGTGCAGTGGGGTATTACATCATACAAAAGATTCAAAGAAAGGTTTTGAAATAATCTCTAAATGGGTAAAAAAGGACGGAATAATAATTGTAGGTGTCTATAACACAATAGGAAGATTGCGAACTAACTTTAGACAACTACTTTACAAACTTTTAAGAGGATCTGATTTTGGCAAAAAACTTGTTTCATTTTTAGATCCATATCTCAGAAAAAACCTAAGTGAAGAAAAGAAACTAGCATGGTTCCGTGATCAATATGAGCATCCCGTAGAGAGAAAGCATTCTATCGATGAGGTTATGAGCTGGTTTGAGGAAAATGACATTTCTTTCTTGGGCTCAATACCTAGTACAAATTTTGAATTTAAAAATATCTCTCAAATGAATGGTGACAAAGGAACATACCTCAGTAGATTATTTTCACAATTAGCAATGTTGTTATCTAATCTTGGTGGCGAAGGGGGACTATGTATTCTTGTTGGAAAAAAAAATTTTAATGAAGAAGTTATTTCTTCTAATTAGAGCATATGATGTTTGGAAACCAATATGGGTATCTAGCATTTTCCGCATTAGACCCAAACATTCGTTTGCTAAAAATTGTATAATTAAATAATGAAAATTGTTAGAAATCAGAGTTTCTACACGTTTTCATTTAAAACTAGGGAAAAATATATTATTACTTCATTTAAAATTAATGGAAAATCTTTTGAAATTCATATCAAAAAGGATTTCAGAGAGGATCATTCACTGAGTACTTACAATCTATAATTTAATTTTATCTAAACTGTAATCACACAATACCAAATGGATATTTCTAAAGCAGAGCTACCTTCTAATAAAAAATTTGGTTTCTTTTTTTCATCTGTTTTTTTAATATGTGCTATTTATTTTTTCTATACTAATCAGCTAACTTATAGCCTAGGCTTCTTTTCATTTGCAATTATTTTTATTTATATAAGTATTGTAAAAGATGGATTGCTGCTTCCATTTAATCGATTATGGATGCGTTTTGGAATGCTGCTTGGAATGATTATAAGTCCAATTATTCTTGCTATTCTCTTCTTTTTAATCTTTACACCTATTGCTATAGTAATGAAAATTTTTAAAAGAGACGAGTTGATACTTAAGGCACGAAATGCAGATTCATTTTGGCGTCAACGTATTCATGAAAGTCCGAATGCTAAATCATTTACACAACAATTTTAACAATGGAGTAAAGAATGAAACTTCTTAAAGAGCTTTTCATTTTCTTGCAAAGCCGTAAAAAGCTTTGGCTTGGACCTATAATTATTATTATGTTAGTACTAGGGGGATTATTAATCGTTGCTCAGAGCTCTGTAATAGCGCCTTTTATATACACTATTTTTTAAAATTTTATGTATATTCTTGGTGTATCTTCTTATTACCATGATAGCGGCGCGTGCTTATTGCATGATGGGAAAATCCTTTCAGCAGCTCAAGAGGAACGTTTTTCTAGAATCAAGCACGATAATAGCTTCCCTCGACACGCTATTGAATATTGCATCAAGCATGCTGGAATTCGACCAGCAGAAATAGATAATATTGTATTTTATGAGAAACCATTTTTAAAATTTGAACGATTGCTTGAGACATACTTAGCCTTTGCACCTAAGGGATTTCGCAGTTTTGCGTCCGCTATGCCAGTTTGGATTAAGGAAAAGCTTTATCAGAAATATAACCTCATTAAATTATTTGAAAAAACATTAGATGCTGATGTTGATTGGTCCAAAAAATTATTATTTTCTGAGCATCATCTTTCTCATGCTGCTAGTGCCTTTTATCCATCTCCATTTAAAGAGGCCGCAATTTTAACACTGGATGGAGTCGGTGAATGGACAACTACATCATTAGCTATTGGTGAGGGAAGAAATATTAAAGTTTTAAAAGAGATACACTTTCCTCACTCACTAGGATTATTATATTCTGCCTTCACCTACTACACAGGCTTTAAGGTCAATTCTGGGGAGTATAAGGTTATGGGCTTAGCTCCATATGGAGATCCAAAATATGCTGATTTAATTAAAGATAACCTTATTCAGATAAAAGAAGATGGAAGCTTTCATCTAGATATGAGTTATTTTGATTTTTGTACTGGCTTAACGATGACGAATAAAAAATTTCATGCTTTATTTGGCGGCCCTCCTCGAGAATTGGAAGCTGAGCTATCCCAGAGAGAAATGGATTTAGCTGCATCGATTCAAAAAATAACAGAAGAGGTTTTAATTAAACTTGCTAAAAGTATTGCTAAAGAAACTGGTCAGAAAAATCTATGTTTGGCAGGAGGAGTGGCATTAAATTGTGTAGCAAATGGGATTCTATCCAGAGAAAAAATATTTGAAGAAATATGGGTTCAGCCAGCAGCTGGAGATGCAGGAGGGTCTTTAGGAGCAGCATTAGCTACTTGGCATATTGTTTATGGTAAAGAGCGTAAGACTGTTACAGGTGCTGATGCGATGAATGGCTCCTACTTAGGACCTTCATTCAGTAGCAATGAAATTGAAGACTTTCTCAAGCAAGCTGGCGCAATTTTTTATAAGCTTGATGAAAAAGAATTGATTGAAAAAGTGGCTAATGCATTGTCAGCTGGAAAAGCAGTGGGTTGGATGCAAGGAAGAATGGAATTTGGCCCTCGCGCGCTTGGTAACAGGAGTATTATTGCTGATCCTAGATCTGAAGTAATGCAACGACAATTGAATATTAAAGTTAAATATCGGGAAAGTTTTAGACCATTTGCCCCCAGCATATTAAGAGAACATGTCGAAGAATGGTTTGAGCATAATGGCGACAGCCCCTATATGCTCCTTGTTGCTAATGTTAAAGATAACAAAAGGCTTGAAATGAGTGAAGAGGAAAAAGCTTTATTTGGAATAGAGAAGCTGAATGTCCCAAGATCTCTTGTTCCAGCTATCACTCATGTTGACTACTCTGCAAGAATACAGACTGTTCATGCAGATACTAATCCAAAATACCATGCATTAATCAATCGTTTTAATGAAATTACAGGATGCCCACTTGTTGTAAATACTTCATTTAATGTAAGGGGGGAGCCCATTGTTTGCTCGCCAGAGGATGCATTCAAATGTTTTATGGGAACAGAATTAGATATCTTGGCAATGGGTGACTATTTGCTTTTAAAAAAAGAGCAAGACTCTTCTTTTAAAGTTAATTATAAGGATAAATATGAGCTTGATTAAAAACACTTTTGTCATAATCTTTTTCTCCTTATTAACGCTTAAATTTTTTGATATTATATTTGGCCCTTTTCAAGATCAATTTCTTGTAGACACTTCTATAGCAAAAGGAACGGCTCGATCAATTAATCTCCGAGAATTCAACCCGAATCAGTATGCTGTCGTTAGACCTACAGACCATTATATGTTGGGAGTAGAAAATTTAGACCAAATTGATTATGTCATGGACTTAGATGAAAATGGTTTCATAAGCACTGGAAACCCTAAATCAGATAATCCTGAAATTAAAATTTTATTTTTAGGTGGCAGTACAACCGAGACAATGTATGTTCCAGAAAAACAAAGATTTCCAAGCATTGTAGAGAGAAACCTCAGAGAAAAGCTCAATAAAAATGTAGATGTTCTAAATAGTGGTGTCTCTGGCAATAACTCTATGCATTCAGTATTAATTTTATTGAGTAAAGGTATCCCACTGAAGCCCTCATATGCTGTTCTTATGCACAATCATAATGATTTTGCTGTGCTTTATAAAACTGAGAGCTATTGGATTGCTCCATCTAGTAGATCCTTAATTATTGACCATAATTCTCACTTTGAATCTGCATCAATGTCGATTTCTTACAGGTTTTTAAAAGCAATGAAAGATTTTTTTGTGCCGAATTTATATTCATACCTTGGGCCTCGTCTATTTGCTCTTAAGCCAAGAGATGAATTTGCAGGTTTTAGAAAGAAAGAATTTGAAGAACTAAATTTTCAGGAGTACGAAAATCAATTCACATCCTCCCTTATATCATTTATTAAACTATCACGCGCGTGGAACATTGAACCGATCTTGATGACTCAAGCTAATAGAATTAATTCTGAAGATGTATTATTTCAGCAATGGTTTTTGCAAAATGTACAGGAGGAATTAACAAGCAATGAATTTATTGAGCTTTATCAATTCACTAATCAATTAATAAGAGAAATAGCTAAAACTTACTCAGTTCCATTAGTTGATTTGGATTTACTAGTACCTAAAACTGATGAATTTATTTATGATACTACTCACTTTAATGAAGCAGGAAGCAAATTAGTAGCAGATTTTATAACTCAAAAGATGTTGAAAATAATTAATCAGCGTAAATAGCCTAACAATTTATTTGCCCACCATCACGAAAAATCCAACTAAAATTTTTTTAAAATCTTCATAGATAAATGGTTTCAGAGGATATCAATCATTGTCAGTCGGTGTTGTTGGTGATGAACGGAGATATGCCGATGTCATAGCAATTAGAGCATTTGACACAGTGTATTCTAATAAACTGCAGTCTTTGAGTAATAATTACCTATCTTGAATTCAATGCCTTGGGAATAACTAAATGATGAATCTGCTTCTTTATATAACGAAGCAGGTATTACTCTAAAATCAAAGCTTACTCTTGTTTTAGATTCTTGATTCAACACGTTCCCATGTTTTAGTCCTGAATCAAAAATTAAAAGTTCTCCAAAATCAATATTTACAGGAGAATAATCTTCCTTATCAAATTCACTTTCAATCCATATTGTGTTTGTATTATTGGCTTTCGTAATGGGAACCCATATATTTATTTCTTCTAAAGGATGATTATATTCCCTATCTCTATGCCAATCTCCAACGGCTTTATTGCCAGGAAAAGCTACTCTTAGTGTAGGTCTATTTTGATAAACTAGATCTTCTTTAAATACTGTCTTGGCAAGGAAGTTTACAAAATCGTCGAACTTAGAAAGAAACTTTCCTCTATTATTAATATGACACCCAGATAATTTATAGCCTTCATCAATTTTGTATAGAATTGAATATATATCTTGACTTTGATCGTTATCAACGGATATTTCAGATTTAGGTAGAAGAGAGTTATCAATATTTTCATGCAAACTATCAATAGACACTTCTTCCAGATTAAGTACTTTTGAAAACATTGATACAAAATCAAATTGATCTGTATCATATTCAAAAACTAATTTTTTATTTGTTATTTCCAACATTTCCTGTAATTTTTAATTTTAACATTTAAGAAATTAGATTCTCCTTAAAAAAATTAATAAGTATTTATCAGTATATTTTACTCAAATGTGTAAACATTATATGACCCTTTTCTACGTTTATTTAATATTTTCATAAAAACTTTCTAAGTTTTATCAAAAAGAATATTTGCATATACAGTATGCTCTAAGTATTTTTTATCAACGTCCGACTCAGATGGGTCTAATATTGATTTAAAAGATTGGAAATACCCAAGTTTATTAAATAACTTAGATAAATTGAAATAATCATGAAGAATTTGTCCTGAGAGATTCTCTGGAGCATTTAATTGTTTAGATTTAATTTCGCCTTTAAGTGACAGTGGCGTATGAGAAATAAAAATTTTGTCATTATGAAGAAAATGCATATCCTCAAAATCATTTAAGAAATTTGGCATATATTGGATCACGGATCCTAAGATAGAAATATCAAAGTCACAGTTAAGGAGTTGATCCAATGAATTAATAATTCTAAATTTGAATTTAAAATCTATTGTCTGATAATCATTGGTTTTTAAAAAAGGATCGAAAATAGTCACATCCAAATGATCTATATTAATTTTATTTTTTAGGTTTGACCAAACTATTGGGTTGGATCCAAAATCTAGTATTCTCAAATCGCATCCCTTTTGCTTATTTTTTGTTGACCCAGATAAGATTATTGCTAGCAAATCTCTTACATGGTTATAAAATCTTGCTTCAATACAATTAAAGGTACTATTTTCATTTAATTCTAATATTTTCTTAGTATTAATAAGAAGATTTTTATTATAATTTCCCCAATAGCTCATAGTAATTTACATATGTTTAATTTTTAATTGGACTAACATCTAATTGATTGAACTTAGTTTCTAGGACAGTCTATCAAGAATATCTGAAATCATATGTTGTCGATGAGTCACTGTCCTATAAAACAGTATAACTTCAATCACAATTAGAGAATCATTATTAGTATGACAAGTCATTTTCTTCATTTCGTACAAAGTATGACCATACTAAGATGTGGAAGCCATTTTTCTAAAACTAGCATTTTTTTCATATAGTTCATCATAGGAGCCTTTATAAGCTATTTTTCCTTTGTCAAAAAAGAAAATTTCATCACAATCTTTTACTGTATTTATTCTATGCGCAATAATAATTATCGTTTTAAAAGTAGATAATTTACCTATTTCTTCCATAATTTTTTTCTCAGTTATTCCATCAAGAGAACTAGATGCCTCATCTAAAATTAAAAGGGAGCTTTTTTCGTATAAAGCTCTTGCAATCCCTATGCGCTGACATTGACCTCCAGATAATTGGACACCTCTTTCACCAACGATTGTATCAACTCCATCTTTAAGAGAATGCACAAATGAGCTCAAATTTGATTTTTCAAGAGCTTCATTCACTTTGCCAATATCAATTTCATTTTCTGGCAAACCAAATGCAATATTTTCTTTGATCGAGGCATCGTTCAAAAAAACTCTTTGCGAAACAAAACCTATATTATTCTGCCATTTACGGATATTTTTTTCGGTGAGTTCCTCTCCATCAACTGTTATTGTGCCCTTTGATGGTTCCAGAAGTCCTGTGATGATATCTACCATGGTTGATTTACCGGATCCTGAATGCCCAACAAATCCTATTTTTGATTTAGCTTTAATTTCAAGGGACACATCGTCTATTATGTTGGCACTATCACCAGGATAATTAAAGTTTAAATTTTTAATTAATATCGAAGATTGAAGGTTTAGAACCTCTCGAGATTGACTGCTTTCAAACTCAGCAATTTTAATTGGGGAGCTATTTCTAAGATCATTTTCAAGGCCATTTAAAGCTGCAATGTTACCTTGCATCGTTGTAAAGCTATAGTAAATTTGCTGGAATGCTGGAAGCAGCTTAAAACCAGCTAACGCAAAGAATGATAATAATGGCAAAATTGTATTTAAGCTAGCCTGAGAAAAAATAGTAGTATAAATAATTACTGTTATGAGAGTTCCAAAAGCTGCTAACTCTGTAATATATCTTGGACCTTGAGATAGAGTATTATTCTCTGAATTAACCCTAACTAGTTTTTTATTCTCATTAATAAAGCTTTTGCTGAAATGATCAGATCTTCCGAGGAGTATAGTATCTCTAATACCTCCAAATCCTTCATTCATCAATTTAAATTTTCTTTCATTAACATGTGACACTATTTGCCCATTACTTATCATTCTTTGCTCAACAATTAAGTAAATCACCAAATAGGTTGATAAAAAAATTACAGTAATCAAAAGCGCTGCATAAAAATCGTATAAAAATATTGCAATAGTCATTGTTAAAGCCATAACAATCCTAGAATTAAGGTTTAATGAATGACTAATTATTCCAGACGAAACTCTTACGCATTCAATAGCAATTTTTGAAGTAAGGGAACCGCTATTATGCAATGTATGAAATAGCCAATCTTTTTTCATGTAATAGACAAATAATCTATTTGATAAGTCAGCACCAATTTTTTGACCAAATAATGAATATCTCCAAAGGGAAAATAAACAAAAGCAAGTGCATATTAAAAGGATAATCAAGCAAGCTACTGCAAGATATAGCAAAATCTCATCATTCCCTTGAAGGCTAAAAGTTTCTGAAAATATTATTATCAATGAATTATCTTGCAAGTCTTGTGAATAGTTTGATATAAAATTCATAAATCCAGCAAGCACAATTACTTGAGTCAACTCCGCAAGGGCAGATAAGATGACAAGTATTTGAATGAATATAAGACTAACTTTTCTTTTTCTATCTAATAATTTATAAATATTTTTTAAAGCCTGAAACATGATTGTTTACCAGAATAATATTTGTTGCATTAAGCTAAAGATTTCTTATTAGTGATAACCTTTAATGCCTGACATTTAGTAAGGGTTGCATCGTATATGATTTTAGCTTTTATTGCTTTAAGAATTGACATTGTTGAATAGAATTACACAAAAAAAATAAATTTTATATACAATACAGAAAAAATAAAAAAAATAATTTCACTGCTTATGCTTCAACAGCAGTCCTTAAAAGTTCAGGTTAAGCTTATTATTACTTCTAATGAATCTTCAAAATTTATCAAATAAGAACATTTTAGTTATAGGTGCTTCAGGTCAATTAGGTATTGAGTTTTCAAAACTAGTTGTTAAAAATTCAAATTATGTTTCTTTGTTGAGAAAAGGAAACTGGAACGAAGACAATATGGGTAATGTCTATAAGAAACTATACTCTATTGATTTTTTTTCGCTATCAAGAAGACAGATAAAAAAACTGGTGGCCAACTATGATGTAATAATTTACTTAGCAGCAGTGACTACTGTTCAAAATAGTTTTGCAAGAGAGCATTCTATATTTATCAAACAACTTTCATCATTAAAGAGTATTTTGCATTCGTGTGTTAATACCAAAAAAAGGATTATTTTTGCTAGCTCATGCTCAACGTATGGATCCACTAAAGAAAAAATTGTAAATGATGCTTCCAGAGAATTTCCATTAACATCTTATGATTACATAAAGGCTGCTTGTGATAATTTAATTAATTACTATAAGAAGATCTATAAGTTAGACTGTGTAAGTATAAGATTTGCCAATATTTATGGACCAGACCATCATTTGCAGAAGATAAAAAATAGAAGAATTATTAACTTGTTTTTGGATCAAATGCACCTTGATCATGTGGTGAATATTGTTGGTGATGGAAAGTTTTTCAAAAATTATATTCATGTTAGTGATGCTGCAAAATCCATATTAGCTGTTTGTCAGATTGAGAAAATTAATAAGTCAATCTTGATCGCTGCCTCTAATGAGAACATTTATTTTATAGATGTTGTAAAGATTCTAGCCCAGCACTATAAAACAATTTTTAAAAAAGATGTGGATATTAGAACTGGAAAGAACCCGAAATTTAAAGGCGATACTAAATCATATATGATGGTTGCCTCTCCAGAGATTCAAAAATATCTAACCAAACAGATCACTTTAAATGTTGGTCTAAAACAATTAGTAATAGAATATAAAGCAAACCTTCTTAATTCGAATATTAAATATGAATAGTAAAGTTGTGTTAGGCATGGCTACTTATAATTCAGGAGAGGGCCATGTTTTTGAGTCTATAAAATCAATACAAGAACAAACTTTTAGAAATTTTGAACTAATCATTTATGAAGACCCATCAAAAAACTCTCTCTCAAAAAAGATACTTACATTAATTGAATCTGACCCGAGAATTACATACATTAAAGGCGAAGAAAGACTTGGAAGCTGTAGATCTTTTGATTTTCTTTTAAAGAATGGTCTTGAAAATAATGCTACATATTTTGCATGGGTTACTGATCATGATCTGTTTCACAAAGAGTGGTTGGAATCTCTTATTAAGACTCTGCAAAAAGATAGAAATGCTTTAGTGGCATATCCTCAAACGCAATGCATAGATTCATTTGGCAATGAAATTAAGCAAAATATTTTTTTGAATAAAACTTCTCCTCCTTATTCAAATAATCTCATGAGCCCAATTAAACGTGTAATATCATTTGCATTTCTAAGAGCTGGTGCTGGAGACATTGCCCATGGGCTTTTTAACGCTAAAATTCTGAGAATGAGCGCTGTAAGATGGCCGATAAAAATAACACCTGATAAATTGTTTTTGTTAAGATTGATGAGATTTGGAAGCATTACTTCATTAGATAAAACTTTATTCTTCAGAAGAGAAAAAGAAGAAGAGATTGTATTTACTAAAGCAAATATGATGGTAGAAAGGCAACTGAATTCTATTTTCCTTGGAAAAACCCCCAAAATCTATTCATTTTTTAACTACAGATTTGTAAATTTTTTTTACTTACTAAAACATGAGGTAGTTTTTGGCATCAAAGCAAAACACAATATATTAATATCTATATTAATTCCTTTTTTATATTTTTTTTGTTCGATAATATTTTTATTTCATCATATACAAGGTTTTTTATACGTTAGACTTAAAAAAATACGGATCAAATAACGTGACATTTAAATGTCAAATTTCATTCATTTTGAAACTAATTGTTCTATTAAATTTCCAATTGAGAGAGAGCTTGTTAATCCAGGGCTTTCAATGCCTTGCAAGAAATAGAGGTTTTCTAGGCCATGATCCTCTGGAGTTAGTATCGAAAAATCAATATTCTTTTCATGTGATGCCTGGATCTTTGGCCTGATTCCTACATAATCTTCATGCAAGAGAGAATCTGATACGCCTTCCCAGTAACCAGAAATACTTTGAATAAATTTATCTTTGATGTTTGATTCAAATTTATAATCAATCAATTCAGTAAAATGAGTATCTGGACCAAATTTTCCCCTTCCTCCAAAATCGGGAGTAAAGTGAATTCCTAGACCATAATCATTTGGCAGGGGATAGATTAGTCTTTCAAATGGGGGCTTATTGACATAGAAATAGTGCCCTTTAGTAAAATTAAGTTTCTTAAGTTTATTAGATTGACTGATTTTTTTTATTTTTTGACCATTTTCAAAAGAGTGTAGGCCAGAAGCCACTATTAAAATTTTAGCTTTTATCTCAAATAGCTCTCCATTGGTAACTGCAGAAACTATATGAATTTTATTTTCAAGCCTGTGCTCAATAAAAGAAGTTTGTTTTGAAATGATGCCTCCTTTTTCTTGAAAATCATCCGCTATTGAATGTACTAGGGATGATGCGTCAATTACACTCGAAGATTTAGATAAAATTCCAAAATTAATTCTCTCAGAAATATTAGGCTCAAGTTGTTTAATCTCGTCCTTTTCTATTAGCGATAGATTTAGAATTTCATTATTCATTCCGTTTTTATAAAGCTTTAAAATACTTTTCTCGTCTTTTTTTGATCCAACGATTAATTTACCTGCTTTAATAATTTTGATATTTTTTTTGGCTGCATACTGATGTAGGATTTTATTTCCATTTATGCATAGTTTTGCTTTTAAGGAATTTTTTGGATAGTAAATGCCGCTATGAATAACTCCAGAGTTTCTGGACGAAACTTCTTCGCCTAACTCACTGTTTTTTTCAATTACTATGGTTTGAAAATTTTTCTGGAGATTACTTGCTATTGAAAGCCCTATTATTCCACCTCCAATAACTAATATTTCTGAATTAATTCTATCTTTCATATTTTAATTTCTATTTTTTTAACATCTTAATGCAAATATTAGATAGAATTACATTTCCAAATTAATTATGTTTAAAAATCTCAGCATTCAAGGTGCTCACCTAATAAGCAAGCCTGCAGTTAGCGATGATAGAGGCTCATTTCATGAAGTAATGAATGAGGATATTTTGGATCAAATTTCCGCGATGCCCAATACTCAGATATATATTTCAAATTCAAAAAAAGGCGTCTTCAGAGGTATGCATTATCAAATTCATACTCCTCAAAGTAAATTAATTACTTGTATCAGGGGAGCTGTTATAGATTTTGCAGTTGATTTAAGACAAAAATCTTCAACTTTCTTAAAAACTATAAGAGTTGAGTTGAATGAAATGAATAATTATTCTGTATTTTTACCTAAAGGTTTAGCTCATGGATTTATTAGCCTAGAAGACAACTCAACTCTGTTGTACCAAATTAATGGTGGATATGTACCAGAAAATGAACGCGGGGTTCATTACTCCTCTTTAGAGATTGATCTACCTTTCAAGCCATATTTAATAAATAATAGAGATAATAGCTGGCCTAATATTAATGATTGCGAATATTTTTTACAGGAGAAGATATGAAATGTAGACATGATGGCTCGGAGATACCAATTGTTCATGATTTTGGATTGCAGCCAATTGCTAATGGCTTTTTAGATGATAGTAATCCTCAGAATGAGTATTTTTTTAGTATGCAAGTTGCAGTCAATCCTGCTAATGGCTTATTTCAGCTTGTTGAGCAACCAGATCCAAAACAAATGTTTCATGAAAATTATGCTTTTTTTACTAGGACATCCGATTTTATGAAGAATCACTTTAAAGATGTTTCAAACGAGATTATGAGTTATTTAAACTCAGAAGAACTAAATCAAGATAACTTTGTTGTTGAAATTGGATCTAATGATGGCGCAATGTTAGAGCATCTTGTAAAAAATGACATACCCTGTTTAGGTGTTGAGCCATCTAAAAATGTTGCTTTAGAGTCTGAAAAATATGGAGTGAAGACTGTTAATGAATTTTTTGGATCAAATCTATCAAAAGAATTGCTAAGCTCTCATGGAGCTGCAGATATCGTATATGCTGCAAATGTATTTTGTCACATTCCTGATATAAATGATCTTGCACAAGCCTGCTCTATCCTTTTAAAAGATGGAGGAACATTAATGTTTGAAGATCCCTACCTGTTAGACGTATTAACAAAGACATCTTATGATCAGATATATGATGAACATGTGTACCTTTTTTCATGCTCGTCTGTTCAAAGAATTTTTAAAGAATTTGATTTGCATCTATATGATTGTAAGACACTGCCCACTCATGGAGGCTCAATGAGATATTACTTATCCAAAACAAAATGTTTTGAGTCAACTTCAAACCTAATCAATCACATTGATAAAGAGAATGGTGCTCAATTATTAAACCTTGAAACCTATGATCAATTTAGCGAGAGGTGTGAGTTTTCAAAAAATGCTTTCAAAGATTATCTGTTCAATTTCAAGAAAGATAATAAAAGGATTATTGGATATGGAGCAACCTCAAAAAGTACGACAATTCTGAACTATTGTGACATTGGTAATGATTTGATAGATTTTTTTACCGACACGACTCCAACTAAAATAAATAAGTTTTCACCTGGAAAGCATGTTCCAGTTTTAAGTTATGATCATTTCGAACCTAATCCCGATCTTGCGGTATTGTTTGCATGGAATCATAAGCAGGAAATAATGCAAAAAGAAAAAGACTATGAGGGGCTATGGATCACGCATCTTTATGAAGAATTTATTTAGTAAACTTTACTTTGCCAATCCAAAATTTGGATTTGAAAAAATTCAAAAATCTATTCTTGATGAAATTGATAAAGTAATATCATCTGGAGGCTATATTCAGGGTGGCCTCGTATCTAAATTTGAAAATTCTTTTTTATCCTATTTGGGCAATAAAGGCTATGTTGTATCATGCGCAAATGGAACTGACGCAATCACAATTGCTCTATTATCTTATGGATTAAAGGGAAAAAAAATTATTGTTCCCTCACATACTGCCCCTGCAACAATAATTGGAATTTTAAATGCAGGATGCATACCAATTTATTGTGAAATAGATGAGCATTCTCTTTTAATTTCACCTAGTCATGCAAGAATTTTGCTTGAAAAAGAATCTGATATTGCTGGTATAGTGGCGGTAAATTTGTATGGTTTTTCAGTTGATATTGTTGCTTTAAAAAAGTTAGCCAAAGAATATTCCATACGTCTTATTGAGGACTGCGCTCAAAGCACTGGAACGACTTTTAAGCATAAAATGTCTGGCACACTTGCAGATGGAGGAGCCTTTAGCTTTTTTCCAACCAAGAATCTATCAACCATTGGAGATGGGGGGGCATTATGGTTACCAAATAAATCTATAGCTAAAAAGGCTCGTTCACTCTGCCAATATGGCTGGAATTCTAAGAGAATAGTAATTAACGAGCATGGAATAAATTCAAGACTTGATGAGATTCATGCTGCCATATTGATTCAAAGATTAAAGTCTTTAAAAGTAGATATAAATAAAAGAAGGATGCTTGCGAACAGATACGATAAGTACCTCAAGGAAGATTATATAAGGCCCCAATTTAGCAACGATCAAATACCTTCATATCATCTTTATTCAGTTCGGATTCAAAAAAGAAAGGCTCTAATAAAATATATGTCCCAGCATGGCATTACGCTTGGCATTCATTACTATCCTGCCAACCATAATAATGGAGTCATATCCTCTAAATCTGCTGACTTATCCATTACTTCAAAGGTAGCAAATGAAGTGGTGTCACTACCTCTTTATCCAGAGCTTGATATAAGATCTCAGGATAGTGTTATTAGATTATTGAATGAATTTAAATAACCTTTTTAATTAAATACTACTTAAAAGGTTTTCAAGGGTTTTTTTAATTGATCTGTTTAAATTTCCTTTAAATTTGAAGCCTAATTCTTGGAACTTTTTATTAGATACATCATAACTCAGTTGATTCATTATTTTGTTATTTACAAATTTCACTTTTAAATTAGGTTTATATTCCTTTAAAACGTTTACAACTTCTCTTACGCTAAGATTATGTGTAAGAACGTTGTAGACCTCATTATTAAAACTATTATTTTGTATTAAGAAAATAATTGAACTGCAAGCATCTTTAAGATCTAAGTATGGTCTTTTCTGATCAAAAGCAGTTTTCCAAACTGTTAATTGTTGATTATTTGCTGCTTGCCAGCAGAATTTATTTACAGCTGTATGGAATCTCATCCCGATAGAAAATCCGTAAATTGTTCCAAATCTTAGACAAATGTAGGACATGCTACTTTTATGTTTGTTTAAAAACTCCTCTTCTTTGAGCTTAGATTCAGCATAGGGGCTTTGCGGTTTAAGCTCTGATTTTTTACAATCTTCATCCACTAAATCTGACTGAGTTCCATAAACTGATGTTGAGGAAAGGTGAATTAATTTACAATTTTTTTTCTCTGAGATACTTACAAGATTTTTAAGGATCGTAAGATTATTTTTTTCAACTTTATGAGAATTTTTAAAACTTCCTGCTGCATCAGTGATTGCTGCTAAATTTACGATAATAGAATTTTTTTTAAACAATGTAGAATCAATTTTTTGAGAGAGGTCCATTTCATAAAAATAAATGTTTTTATATTTTTTGAAATTAAAAATACTTGCAAATCTCATAGTCATAAGGTTGTCAATTATGCATATTTTGTAGTTTGGAAAATGTTTGGCAGCATCACAAGCTAGCATCGATCCAATATGCCCCAAACCCCCGGTAATAATTATCTGCTTCATGTTTTTTTCATTTTGATAAACAATTCATGGTCTCTTATATATTCACTTTCATTGTATTCATGGCTACACATAACTAAAAGAGTGGATCCATCTATTAAATATTCTTGAATCCCCCAAATTCCTATCGGTAAATAAATTCCATTACCTTTTGATAGTAAGTATGATTTTTTTTTGATTCCGTCATCAAGATGCACTTTTAGTTTACCTTGAGTGCATATGAGAAATTGCTCACACTCTAAATGTGCATGCTCGCCCCGAATTGAACTTTCATCGCCTTCAACAGAAAAAACTCTTTCAACATTAAAAGGTATTTCTTGCAGATTTATTGGCAACAAGCTTCCGTTATCTAAAACATTGAAGTTTTTTATCAAGCAGTCATTAAGATTTGTATAGGCAAAATTATTTGTGTTCATTTGATTATAATTTCATATGACTTTTAATTTTAAGGCAAATTATATATTAAAAAAAGTTGACTCATATCTCGATTATTAAGCAGATTCTGGTCTGAACGAAATTGGTTGGGCGCTTTTACCTAGTATGGCATCAATCCCATCCTGTATCCAACATGATTTGAAGAGTTTCCTCGCCATAGTTTTAGAGTCTTTGATCAAATCGACAACAGTCTTTTAGAAATAATTGATAAAAGTGGGTCAGGGTTCATATATGACACAACTCACCTTAATGAGGTCGTAAGTAAAATTAGTGGCTAATTTTAGGAGTAAAGAAATTTTAAAGACAATCTACTAGAGCAAATAATCCTCTCTACAAAAAATCACATTCTTTGTATAGAAATTTAAGATGATAGCAAGATCCTTTTGATGGTTTATAATTTAGTAAAATTAAATTTTGTGTAAAAAATTAAATCTCTTTGGACATTTATGAGCTTCATTAAAGATTTCTTCAAACCAATAGCCATTTCATCTTTTGTTATATTTTTTATTATCGGATATCTTTTAAGTGACGATGTTTTTTTTAAAAAAATTATTAACAATGAGAGCATTAACTCGCCATTAGAGGCTTTTAATTATATTAATAAAGTGACCAAGGATCCAGATGGCTCTGTTGAAAGTGATTATGAATTTAAATTTAATTTATCATCCAGTCAGTCTCCTAGGTATATTCTTACAAAAAGAAATTATATTTGGTGTGATGAAGGTGCAGTAGTGCTAGCAACATTTGCAAATGAATTGGGTTATGAAACACGGCTGGTAGATTTAATAAATACCAAAAATAATGTTAGCGAACATACAGTTCTTGAAATTTATGAAAACAATAACTGGATTTTATATGATACTCAAAATGATTTTGTTGGAGTCTCATATGATGAAAGTGCAGGTTATAATTCTTCTCAAATATATCGAGAATATCCAAGAACATACAATTTTTTTATTCAAAATAATTTCTTTTTAAAAAAAATTATTTTCTTTTTAAGACAAATTAAGGGTTGAAAATTAACTCTCTTTTCTAATGAAAACATTAAATATGAGAGTTATTTTCGATACTTATATTCTTTCAAAGCATTGTCATGATTTACCACTTAAGCTTTTTTATAAAGTTAAATATCTTCATAATCATGTGATTATTACTCAGCGTCTATTAGAATACTTAAAATCTAAAAATAATTGATAAATGTGTGGAATTTTTGGAATTGCTTTAGCTGATAATCAAATATCAAGAGAGCTATTTGAGCAGAGTCTTAACTTAATTCATTATCGAGGGCCAGACTCTACAGGCATTACTTATGATGACGTCAGTAATGTTGGTTTGGGCCACAAAAGGTTATCAATAGTTGATTTAACAGAGCTTGGCTCGCAACCAATGTCCTGTAATAATTTATCCTATGAAATTATTTTTAACGGAGAAATTTATAATTTCAGAGAAATAAAACAGCATTTGATTTCCCTTGGCTATTCATTTAAATCTCAGACTGATACAGAAGTTCTTCTGTATAGTTATGCAGAGTGGGGAACAGATTGTGTTTCTAGATTAATAGGGATGTTTTCATTAGCAATCTTTGATAAAAATAAAAAAACAATTTTTTTATCAAGAGATAGAGCAGGAGAGAAACCTCTTTTTTATTCTCTGTACAAAAATAATTTTTTCTTTTCCTCAGAAATTAAGCCGATTCTAAATTATGAAAATCAGCTCCACAAAATTGATCCTTGCTCTTTCTCGTATCTCTTTGAACATGGTTATACGCAAATTGATAAGTCAATATTTAAAAATATTTATAAACTTGCACCCGGGAACTCCCTAGAATTTGACCTTGTAAATAAGACTTATGAGATTATTAATTATTGGAGTATCGAAAAAAAAATTAAGACAAACATCAAAAAAAAACTCGCATACTCAGAAGCAGAACTAATCAATAAACTTGAGGCTCATTTAGAATCTGCTGTTCAGTCTCAATTATATGCTGATGTTCCTGTTGGAGTAATGTTGAGTGGCGGATTAGATTCTAGTTTGATTACAGCCATTGCATCAAGATTTAAAAAAAATATAAATACTTTTACAGTAACTTTTCCTGGGCATGGAAGATTTGATGAGTCAGATCATGCGAGATTAATCTCAGCACAATACAATACTAATCATTATCAGGTTGAGGCAAAAGAAATTAATCCTGAAATAATTGAGAAGCTTGCATATTTTTATGATGATCCATTATTTGATTCGTCGATGATTCCAACTTATCTTGTGTCAGAGGAAATTTCTAGCAATTTTAAAGTTGCTCTTAGTGGAGATGGTGGAGATGAATTGTTTGGAGGCTATAATCATTATAATAAGTTAATAAAACTTAGAGCTTTTTCAAATTTTGTTCCACTGCCCATCCGCAAATATACAAATAATTTAGTCCAAACTTTTATGCCGATAGGATCTCGTGGCAGGAAAACAATTGAATTGTTTTCAACAAACTTTAATACCTCTTTACCAAATACAGATGAGTTCTTTTCAACAAAAGAGCAAAAATATTTTTTTAGAAATGAATACTTTGATGAGGCAAAATATCATAGTAAAAATACACATAATGATATATTTGATTATCCACTTGGAACCATGCTGAATGATTTTAAAAATTATTTGCCTAATGATCTATTGGTTAAAGTTGACAGAGCAAGTATGGCAAATTCTATTGAGGTTAGAGCTCCATTTTTAGATAAGAATCTTATTGAATTTGCTTTCACAGAAGTTCCCTCATCACTTAAGGTTAATCATCAAAATAAAAAGATTTTGTTAAAAAAATTAGCTTTAAAGATCCTACCCTCAACCTTTTCTATTGACAGAAAACAGGGGTTCTCAATTCCATTGGGCAATTTTTTATCAGAAAAAAAATGGATTGAATATTTTGCTCAAACTATTTTAGATTCTGATTCAAGTTTAATTAACAAGCCAAAATGTATGGCACTTCTAGAAGACAGAAGAAGAATCTACCAAAATGCTGGTAGATTATTTGGACTAGTTTTTTATATCAATTGGATGAAAAAAATTAATGTATCTTTTTGAGGCTCATTCACGAATTCATTTTGTTGTTAAAAAGCTCTAAATATTGATTAACAATTTTTGTTAGCTCAAACTTTTCTTTGACAATAAACAAGGATTTCGTTGACATACTTCTTAAGATTTCTTTGTTATTAATAAACTCCTTCATCTTTTTCTCTAGAGCTATGGGATCTTTTGCTGGAATAAGATAGCCATTTTCAAATATGCACTCATTACTTCCAGGTACATCTGTAAGAATAAGGGGCAATCCATGAGAAGCTGCTTCCAATGCGCTTTTTGGAAGGCCTTCACCATATGATGGCAGAATAAATATATCTGAATCCATATAAAAATTACTCATTTTTGAATAATCAATAATGCCGTAATAATTTATATACTTAGATTTCTGCATTCTTATATATAATTCATTAGAAATATAATCACTTTTACCAGGCAAATATTTTCCAGCAATATTAAGTTTAAATTGATAATTTTGTTGATAAAGGTTGTTTGATGCCTCGAGCAGTTCTTCCAACCCCTTTGAGGAAGTTAATTCACCAGCAAAGCAAAATTTAATTAGCCCATCATTTTCTTGGAAACGTTTCTTAAGTTTTCCAGTTTGCTTTATACCACTTCCTTTAATAACTACAGAATTTTTTTCTGAAGCAAAGCTTGATGAAATGAAGTAATCCTTATTATCCAAATTTTGAAAGATAAATTTTGAATTAAGATTATTTTTTTCTTTATTAAAAACATTTGAGTAAATTCTTTTTAATATTTTAAATTTCAAATCTTTTTTGTCCAAAAATGGCCCTATGCCAGTAACAAGATAGTACTTATTGGAAATACGATTTTTATTTCTCAAGAGTGCTCCAAAGAAACATGTTTCTATTGTTACAAAGAGTACGTGATCATATGAGTATTGGTAAATTAAATTTCTTAGACTAAAGAAATATTTAAGATAAGAAATTTTTTCTGAAGCAGACCTTTGTTTAAGATGTTGGATATATATCTTATGAGATAAACATTTTTTAATATTTTCTTGTAACGCATTAGATGTGTCTGTTATCAAGGTGACGTGATTCTTTTTTGCAAGCTCTGCAAGTAAATCAAATCTGTGTGAAAAAAAGAAATTAAATTCATTAATCACAAAGCAGATCTTCATTTATTATTTAACTCACTATCCAAAGTACTCATTTCAGAAATTTTTTAGTATTATCAATAATATCTACATGTTAATCTATTCTAGGTTAAGCATTATAGTCATAAATAGTTTGAGGAGCATGCTATGGACGTTTCAAAAGCGATTTTATTAAGAAAATCGACAAGAGCATTTTTGGACACACCTATATCAAATTCTTTACTTGAAGATCTTCTAAAAAAATCCTCAAGGGCTCCTTCTGGAGGTAATCTTCAACCATGGAAAATTTTTGTAATCAATAATCAAAAGATGGCTGATTTTCTGTCTTTTCAAAAAAACTGGACTGAGCCTGAATCATCTAGATATGACATCTATCCTCCTAATTTAAAAGAGCCTTATAGAACTTCTCGTTATCAAGTTGGAGAAGAAATGTATTCTTTGCTCGGAATTGAAAGAGATAATAAAGTTGGAAGATTAGAACAAGTAATGAAAAATTTTGAATTTTTTGGTGCTCCTGTTGGTTTATTTTGTTTTATTGAAAAGGAAATGGGTCCACCGCAGTGGTCTGACTTAGGAATGTTCTTGCAATCATTTATGCTGCTTGCTATTGAAAAAGGTCTGTCTACATGTGCGCAAGAAGCATGGTCAATGAAACAGGAAAGCGTATGCAATTTTTTAAATAAGGATGATGAAGATATCCTCTTTTGTGGAATGGCAATAGGTTTCGAAGATAAAAAAAACCCAATTAATAACCTTCGAACATCAAGAAGGCCAATTGATGATTGGGCAACATTTGTATAATCAAATACAGATATAAGTTAAAAATTTAAAATCTACTTTGTGTATAGATTCGATTTATATTTCTTATGATAAAATTCACTACATTTAAAATATAAAATTTATTTATGCGTAATTTAGAGCAAAATTCTAGTCTTGACAAATCTATAAGCTTTTCAACAAAACTTAGAAATATTTTAAGAAATAACATTCCAATTGCTTTTGATTTTTTGAAATTTATCTATATTTTCTCATTACATCAAATTTCTAAAAGGCGTTGGAAAAAAATTTTGCTAAACAATGAGGTGAAATTAAATTTGGGATCAGGCCCGAGGAAGGGCAGTCATGGATGGATAAATGTTGATTTATTTGGAGCAGATATCAATCATGATCTAAGAAAAGGAGTCCCTCTAGAGGATAATTCAGTAGATTGTGTATATAGCTCTCATGTATTTGAACATATTCCATATAAAGACCTTCTTCATGTAATTGAAGAAATTAGAAGAATCCTTAAACCAAAGGGAAAGCTTTTAGTATGTGTTCCTAATGCTGGACTTTATTTGAGAGCATATTTTAATGGTGAAATGTTTGTAAGTTATGACGAGATGTTTATTCCAGCTGCTGTAAATACGAACAGTAAGATTGACCAGCTAAATTATATCGCTTATTTAAATGGCGACCATACATTCATGTTTGATGAAGAAAATATTATCAATATTTTAAAGAAATGTAATTTCAAAAATGTTGTATTTAGAGAATTTGATCCTGAAATAGATCGACAAGAAAGAGATTTCGAATCAATGTATGTTCAGGCTTTAAAGTAAAAAAATATTTTTTATGATCACTAAAAAAAATAATAGAAATATAGATGAACAGGTTGTTTCAGATTTTGGGAGAGAATGGAAACATTTCAATCATAGTAATGTTAGTAATGATGTCTTAGATCAGTCTTTTAAGGATTATTTTGATATATTTCCTATACCAGATCTCAAAAATTCTGAGGGATTTGATATGGGATGCGGTTCAGGTCGATGGGCTAAATTTATTGCACCGAATGTGGGATTCTTACACTGCATCGATCCAAGCAATGAGGCTCTTGAGCAAGCAAAAATTAATTTATCTGACTTCAAAAACTGTGACTTTGAATGTGCTTCTGTTGATGCTACTGAGCTTAAAGATGAGTCTCAAGAATTTGGATATTCGCTTGGTGTTCTCCATCATATACCAGATACCAAAGAGGCTTTAATTTCTTGCGCTTCAAAATTAAAATCTGGCGCACCTTTTTTATTGTATTTGTATTATAGATTTGATAATAAACCCAAATGGTTTATCGGCATCTGGACAATCTCAGATTTCTTTCGAAAGGTCATTTCAAATCTTCCATACCCAATTAAGTTTCTAATATCTCAGTTAATAGCCCTAACAATATATTTTCCATTTGCTAAATTATCAAGAATATTAGAGTTTTTAAAAATTGATGTTTCAAATATTCCTTTAAGTGAATATCGATCAAAATCCTTTTATATAATGCGAACTGATTCACTAGACAGATTTGGAACTCGACTAGAACAGAGATTTCTTAAAAGCGAAATTTTAGAAATGCTACAAGATTCCGGTTTCGAACAAATCTCATTCAGCAAAAAAGCTCCTTTCTGGGTCAGCCTAGCATATAAAAAATAATTATATGAATTCGCTCCCTGAGTCACAAATATCTATTATTATCCCTTGTCTGGATGGTTTGGAATATATAGATGATTTATTTCAAGCTTTACAAAAACAAACTTACTCTAATTTTGAAATTATTTTTGTAAACTCTGAATGTATCAACTCTGAAAAAATTGCAAATAAATTATCTTCATATAAAGAACTTGATATTAAAATAGTTTCTACATCACCATTATTTCCTGGGGATGCAAGAAATCTTGGCATAGAAAATGCTAGCTCATCATTAATTGCTTTTTTAGACATTAAAACTATTCCTTCAGATACATGGCTTGAAACTGCATATGAACATAAGATTTCAAAAAATTATGATATTGTTTTAGGTAAATTTATTTGTCAAGCAGATACTGATTTTCAAGAATCTGTTAAAGCAGTAACTTTTGGAAATATACCTTCAGACGCTCTTCCGGGATCTCTTTTATCTAAGGAGTTATTTTATAAAATTGGTGGTTTTTTAGAGGACTGCAGGGCAGGTGAGGATGAGGAATGGTTAGGTCGTATACATCACTCAGATTTTAGTTTAGGAACCATAAGTATACCTACATTAAGCTACCTAGGACTGCCAATTCAAGCAGCTGATTTGGTAAAGAAATGGTTTTTTTATTCAATTAAAAGCGCACCCATTAACGTAGCTAATTCCCAAAAAGGAGCATACTTCTTCTCGATGTTTTTGCTGGCTGTTTATTTCTTCCTAAATTGGAATTATATTTTTACAAATGATCAATGGGATGAAAGCGAATATTTTGTTCCTCATATAAATAAAATAGTATGGAGCATTTTTTTTCTTATTTACATTTCTTTTAGAGGCATTTTTTTACCGTACAAACGGGGAGTCAATTTTGAATATATTCTTCCTTATAAATGGCTAATCATAATTTATGCAGGACTATTAATCGATTTAAGTAAACTTCCTGGTCGTATTTTAGGTTATTTTTATTTTCTGAAGAGCAAGCTTACCAATTAAAAATGTTTAATTTTTTTAGTGCTTTAACAGTTGTTTTATCTAAAAAAGAATTGACAAAGGTTTACTTTTTATCACTCATAATGACATTTGTAGCGGCTGCTGAAGTTTTTGGCTTGATCCTACTTTCTTTTTTAATAGTAAATATTAATAGTCTTGATGAGACTTTCTTAGCATTTGGAGCATTGAATTCGCTCATAGAAAATTATAATTTTTTAAATGAAAAACTTTATCTAACTGTTGCCTTGATTATTATTAGCTATGCAATAATTTCTAGCGTCTTAATTTTCTATACACTGAAGTACGTCACAATATCCAGTCAACTGATCGGATCAACAATCAAACTTAATCTTTTGCAAACGTTTCTTAGGTATGAATGGTCTTCAGTTCTTAGCACAAAAAACTCGGAAAATATTTCACGCATTATAAATGATGGCAACGAGCTGGGAACATTAATTAATTTCTTGCTACATTTATTTTGCAAGTTAGTTACAGCCATTATGATCATTAGTATGTTAGCTATATATAATCCATTTTTAACTATATTTATTTCATTAGCTTTGACTTCAACCTATTTAGTAATTTTTTTTTATTTTAGACGACTTGTAGACCATCTTAGTAAAGATGCTTCATTAGCTAAAGATAAAACAGTTCAAATAATTTCAAATTTATTTGGTTCAATGAAAGAAATTATCCTTTATGGCAATCAAAAGGAGATACTTGACTCATTTATTCACGTCAATAATCGACATGCATTTGCAATGGGAGAAAACTATTTTTTAGCTCAGGCACCTAGAACTCTAATTGATACAATGTTAATTATTTTATTAGCCTCAACCTCAATTTTAATTAGTTCTATGAGTTTAAGTTCTCAGGAATTCTTTGCCTCTTTTGCTGTATTTGGAATAGCGGCATTAAAATTATTGCCGGCTTTCCAAAATATTTTTAATTTCACACATGAGATTAATATGCGAATGCCATATTTAAAAAATACTGTAAATATTTTTTCAAATGTTAATTTTCGTGAAAGTAATAGCGCTGATAAATTAAATAAGATTGATGATATCGAATCGATTAATTGTCAAAATGTTTCTTTTCGTTATGAAAACTCTAATCAAGATGCTATTCAAAACATTAATTTATCTATTAAAAAAGGCGAAAAAATTGCAATTGTAGGTCCAAGCGGTGCAGGAAAGTCAACACTAATTGATATTTTGCTAGGATTGTTAAATCCTAACTCTGGCAGCATAACTGTGAATAAAATCAACCTTGATAATATTCACAAAGAAAACTACAGATCCCTATTTTCATATGTGCCCCAAAAACTTTATTTGCTTGAGGACACAATTAAAAGAAATATATTATTTGGGATAGAGCCTAGCAATAATAGCATTGACCTAGATGAAGCATTGAAAATGAGCCATCTTTCAGAGGTTATTAAAAATTTACCTAATGGTCTTGAAACATTTATCACAGATGCCACCGCTAGTTTTTCAGGAGGTCAAAAGCAATGCATTGGTATTGCTAGGGCGTTAATCCGCAAAAGAAATATGTTGATATTGGATGAGTCTACAAATGCAATGGACGCAGATTTAGAGAATGTTATTTTTCAAAATATAAAAAAATCTTCTTTCAAAACCATAGTACTTATTACTCATAAGCCTCGTCTTCTTATGCATGTTGATAAAATTATTGTCATGAAAGATAGGTCAATCGAATCAATTGGTACTTTTGATGAACTTCTTAAGCAAAATACATTTCTTCAACAGATGTCTCAAACTTCAAAAAATAAAGTTGAGTAATTCCCCTAATTTTTGGATGTCATTTGCTATCAGTATGGCAAAAGAAGCTTATGAAAATAATGAGGTTCCTGTTGGTGCTGTTATTGTTAAGGATCAAAAAATTATTGGCTCTGGTTCAAATTCAGTTATAGCAGATTGTTCTGTTGCCGGACATGCAGAGATCAATGCTATAAAGGCTGCTAGTTTATTTTTGAATAACTATCGTCTAGTGAATTGTGACATGTATGTTACTTTAGAGCCATGCCATATGTGTTCTAAAGCTATAGTAGATGCAAGAATTAAAAATTTATTTATTGGAGTATTAGAGCCAAAATCTGGGGCAGTAGTTTCAGTTGATAATTTTCTCGATGCAAAATTCCTCAATCATACAGTAATTTATCGGCATGGATTTTTAGCTAGAGAGTCATCCTCACTTTTAAGATCTTTCTTCAAATCTAAGAGAGCAAAACAAAAAAATTCATTTAATCGCAATATACTTAACTCAATTTTTCTCTAGAAAAATTTGCATAAGGCAAAATTAAAATTTTCTCTGCTTTCAGAAACTGTAGTTTTACCATCTAATAAAATTTCTATTTGCATTTAAAAACTAAAGTCCATTATCTCTTTGACTATTCTTTTTTTTGATTAAGAGAATAATTATATTATTCAACTTTGTTTAGAGTAATTCAATCCAAACTGGGCAGTGATCAGACGGTTTTTCCATCCCCCGAGTGATATAATCGATACCAGTTCTATTCATTTTTTTTACTAGATTGTTTGAAATTAGAATATGATCAATTCTAAGGCCTCTTTTGGGGTTATCATCAAACATCCTTGAGCGGTAATCGAACCATGAATAAATAGATCCCTCTTCAGGATTTTGCTCTCTCCATGAATCTACAAAACCCAAGTCTTTAATTTTATTCCACATGTCAATTTCCTCAGGAAGAAATGCTGTTTTTCCATCGCGTAACCACCTCTTTGCATTTTGCTCACCTATTCCAATATCTAATTCTGTAGGAGCAACATTAAAATCTCCCATCACAATCAAATTCTCTTCAACTTTTTTAAGCTTTTGAATATGTTTTTCCAAATCGTCATAAAATTTTATTTTTTTTGGAAATTTTGTTTCATGAGATCTATT